>Ga0182738_1000125_pt1 | contig 129122 bp, 127 predicted proteins | sample eDN5th30CBELigMG_FD_128876 | JGI IMG/M metagenome (GOLD analysis project Ga0182738, IMG submission 128876) | Enriched Miracle-Growth compost microbial communities from Emeryville, California, USA - eDNA 5th pass 30_C BE-Lig MG (version 2)... ...
CCAGGACCGGAAAGACCATCTCGGTCCAATGACGCATTGGCGCGTGACAAACGCCGCCATTTCGGTTATCTGACCGGCATGATCCACCTGACCGCCACGTTCTGGTACTTTAGCTACGGCAGCTCGCTGGCGGCGGGAGGATTGCGCTCGATCTGAAGATTGCAGTATCAAAATCCGAACAGCCGCCAGACCTGGCGGCTTTTTTGTTTCAGCCGGCAGGTCTCCATCAAGGAGAGAAAGCCGTGTTGACCACCACAGACGACCTTCGGGTCACCGAACTCAAGGAACTGAGCACGCCTGAAGAGGTGATACGCGAAATTCCGCGTACGCTGACGGCGACGCGCACCGTCTCAGCGGCGCGCAACGCCATCCATGACGTGCTGATGGGCAAGGACGATCGGCTGATCGTCGTCGTCGGGCCATGCTCCATTCACGATCCGGCCGCGGCCGTCGACTATGCCAGCCGTCTGGCGGCGCTGCGCGACAGTCTGTCGGACCGGCTCGAGATCGTGATGCGCGTCTATTTCGAGAAGCCGCGCACGACGGTGGGCTGGAAGGGCCTCATCAACGATCCCGACATCGACGGCAGCTTCAACATAGACAAGGGCCTGAGGCTGGCGCGCACCGTGCTCGCCGCCGTCAACAATCTCGGCCTGCCCGCGGCGACAGAATTCCTCGACATGACGACGCCGCAATACATTGCCGACCTCGTCAGCTGGGGCGCCATCGGCGCGCGCACGACGGAAAGCCAGATCCACCGCGAACTGGCGTCCGGCCTGTCCTGCCCGGTCGGCTTCAAGAACGGCACGGACGGCAACCTGCGCATCGCCGTCGACGCGGTGAAATCGGCGACCCAGCCGCACCATTTCATGGCGGTAACGAAGGCAGGCCGCAGCGCCATCGCCGCGACCGCCGGCAACGAAGATTGCCACGTCATCCTGCGCGGTGGCGTGACGCCCAACTATGACGCGGCGAGCGTCGAGGCGGCGAGCGCGCTGTTGCTTCGCGCCGGCCTGGCGCCGCGCCTGATGATCGACGTCAGCCATGCCAACAGCAACAAGAAGCCTGAAAACCAGCCCGCTGTCGCCGCCGACGTGGCTGGCCAGGTCGCCGCCGGCGACGGGCGCATCGTCGGCCTCATGATCGAGAGCAATCTGGTCGCCGGGCGGCAGGACGTCGTTCCGGGTAAGCCGCTGGTCTATGGCCAGAGCATCACCGACGGCTGCATAGACTGGGCGACGACCGAGGCCGTGCTGGAAAACCTTGCCGATGCGGTGCGGTTGCGCCGGCTTGGCACGGCGGCATTGAGCAAGCCGGGCGCCGCTTGACCAGCCCCGCTCTGGACGTCCGCACCTGGACCGTCATTCCGGGCCGCGCAGCGGACCCGGAATGACGCCGGGATGTGCTAGCGCACGTCCACCCAGCGCCCTTCGGCATGCGAGCGCGCCATGGCGTGCACGGTGCGCTCGATTTCCAATCCCTCGTCGAAACCGATCAGCCGCGCGCCGGTGTCACCGCCGACGCGGGCGATCAGTTGGCGGCATTCGATGATCTTGAGGTCGTTGAAGCCGAGTCCGTGGCCGGGCGCCGGCACGAAGGTACCGTAGGGCTGGTGCTGCGGTCCGATCAGCACGGTACGGAAGCCCTGCTCCTCCGGTCGGTCGCTCGTCAGGTAAAGCTGGAACTCGTTGAACCGTTCCTGGTCGAACAGGATGGTGCCTTCCGAGCCGAAGATCTGCACGCAAATGCGCCCCTTGCGCCCCCAGGCCGCGCGGTTGACCTGCAAGGTCGCCGACAGGCCGCTCTCCAGCCGCATCAGCACGCTGGCGATGTCCCATGTCTCGACAGCGCGTGCTTCGCCCGAAGCGGTGATACGCTCGGGATGGGGCTTCGCCATATCGCAGACGACGCGCGCCACGCGGCCGAACAGCACCGCAATCAGCGACAGCGGATGCACGGCGAAGTCGTCCAGCGCGCCGTAGCCGGAAGCGGCGTCATGGCGCCAGCCGAACGGTGCGTGCGGGTCGGCCATGAAGTCTTCGTCCATCTCGATGCGGAGATGGTTCGGCGTGCCGATCCGCCCGTCCGCGAGCAGCGCGCCGATCTGCCGGATGGCCGGGCTCTGGATGTAGTTGTAGCCGAGCATGGCCACCGTGCCGGCCTTCCTGGCCGCCGCGGCCATGGCCTCGGCCTCGGCGAAGCTCGGCGCCATCGGCTTCTCGCACCACAGATGCTTGCCGGCCTCGAGCGCGGCGGTCGCCATCTCGGCGTGAAACTTGTTAGGCGTCGTCAGCGAGACGACGTCGACGTCCGGGTCCTCGATCACCGCGCGCCAGTCGCCCGAGGCTCTCTCGAAGCCGAACTCGGCGGCGCGGGTGCGGGCAAGCTCGCCGTTCGCTTCGCCCAGATGCACCAGCCTCGGCCGGCCTACCCCGGCGAAGACGCTGCCGACTGAGCGCCACGCCAGCGCGTGGCACTTGCCCATGAAGCCCGTGCCGATCAGGCCGACGCCGATATCCTTCATCTGTGCTTCCTTACCGGTGTCGGGCCGAGCTCACACCATGCCGCCGAGGTCGTCGGACAGCAGTTGCAGTTCCTTGTCGCCGGCCATCAGGTTCTGCAATTCCTCGATGCCGATGGCCGCCTTCTCGTAGGTGCCGAGCGTGCGGCCGCGGTTGAGCACGGTAAACGTGTTGCCGACCGCATAGGCATGGCGGACATTGTGGGTGATGAAGATGACGCCGAGCCCGCGCGCCCGCACCTGGTTGACGTATTTCAGCACCATCGAGGTCTGCGCCACGCCGAGCGCCGAGGTCGGCTCGTCGAGGATCAGCACCTTGGCGCCGAAATAGACGGCGCGCGCGATCGCCACGCATTGCCGCTCGCCGCCCGACAGCGTGCCGACCGCCTGGCTGGGGTCGCGCACGTCGATGCCGATCTTCTTCATCTCCTCGCGCGCCACGCGCTCGGCGAAGGCGAGGTCGAGGACCTTGAACGGGCCGACGCCGCGCATCGGCTCGCGGCCCATGAAGAAGTTGCGGGCGATGGAGGTCAGCGGCACCATCGCCAGGTCCTGGTAGACAGTGGCGATGCCGGCATCCAGTGCGTCGCGCGGCGTCGAGAAGGACACCGGCCGGCCGTCGACAAGGAAGCTGCCGCTGGTCGGCTTGTGCACGCCCGACAGCGTCTTGATGAGGGTGGATTTGCCGGCGCCGTTGTCGCCCAGCAGGCACAGGACCTCGCCCTTGCGCACCTTCATGGAGACGCCGTTCAGCGCCACGACGGGGCCGAAATGCTTGACCAGATCGCGCACTTCGATCAGCGGCGTATCGGAGGAAGGATTGACGGTGTCGTTCATGGCCCTCTCCCTCAGCGCTCGCCGGTGGCGCGGCGGCGGATGTAGCTGTTGAACAGCACGGCCGTCAGCAGCATCAGGCCGAGGAACACCTGGAACCAGTCGTTCGGCGCGCCGGTGAACAAAATGCCCATCTGCACCACGCCGAAGATCAGCGCGCCGAAGAAGGCGCCGACGACGGAGCCGTAGCCGCCGGTGAGCAGGCAGCCGCCGATGACGGCGGCGATGATCGCCTCGAATTCCTTCAGCACGCCGCGGTCGGCGGCGGCCGAGCCGAATTCCATGACCTGGCAAGTGGCGTAGACGGTGGCGCAGAAGGCGGTGATCATGAACAGGGTGATCTTCACCCGCGCCACCGGCACGCCGACGTTGCGCGCCGCGTTGGCATCGCCGCCGGCGCCGAAGATCCAATTGCCGAAGCGGGTGCGGGTGAGCACGATATGGCCGACCAGCGCGATGACGAAGGCCCAGATCACCACGGCCGGAATGCCCTGAACCGAAGGCTGGCCGTTCGGCAGCGTGCCGATGATGCCCGCCTCCGCCAGCCAGACGAACAGGCCGGGGAAGGCCTTGCCGGAAAACAGCGGCACGACGAACGAGTCGCCGGCGAAGTTCTTCACGCCCGAGACGATGGTGCGGTTGGCGAACAGGATGGAGAGCGCGATCGTCATGCCGCGCAGAATATAGAGCGAGGCGAGCGTGACGATGAAGGAGGGCAGGCGGGTGCGCACCACAATCAGCCCGTTGAGGAAGCCGATCAGCAGCGCGCCGCAGAAAGCGAAGACCACGCTGATTTCGATCGGCCAGCCGAAATAGACGGTTGGGATGGCGATCATCATGCCGGCGAAGCCGATCATCGAGCCGACCGAGAGATCGAACTCGCCGCCGACCATGAGAAGCGCGGCACCTGTGGCGATAATGGTGAGCTGCGCGGTGACGGTGATCCAGTTCATGATGCCGTCGGCGGCGAACATGCCGGTGCCGTGCGCGGTGGCGCCGAAGAACAGGAAGACCAGGACGGTGCCGGCTATGGCGCCGAGCTCGGGCCGCGACAACAGCTTGCGCAGGCCGGATTGCTTTTGCAGGCGTTCGTCGGCGGGCCGTCCGGCAGCCGCGACGGTTGGGTTCTCGGCCATCGCAGTCTCCCCGTTGGAAGATGAAGTGGAAGCGCGCGGCCGCTGGCTTTTGCCGGCCGCGCGTCTCGTCGTCGCCTAGCGGTATTCGCCCGCCAGCTTCTCGACCATCTCGATGTTCGCCTTGGTAACGAAGCCCGGCCCGGTGTTGACGTTGTTGGCCGGCAGCACGCCGTAGCGCTTGTATTCGGTCAGGAAGATGACCGGCAGGTAGCCCTGAAGGTAGGGCTGCTGGTCGATGGCGGACTCGACGATGCCGTCCTTGATGCCCTGCGAGATGTCGGCCGACAGGTCGAAGGTGATGAAGTTGTACTTCGACGTCTCGCCGGTGTCGCGCAGCAGCTTGATGGTCGGCTCGGCCGCGTTCGGGCCCAGCGTCAGGATGCCGTTGGTGCCCGGATGCGCGGTCAGGTAGGCCTTGACCTTGTTGTAGACCCCCGTCGGGTCCTGGCCGGAATCGACCATGTGGTCGCCGAGCGGCATGCCGAGCCCGTCGGCGTAACCCTGGCAGCGCTCCACCGAGGCGGCGTTGGTGATGTAGTGGTTGACGCAGACGAAGTCGGTGACGCCAGCCGCCTTGGCGCGCTCGCCCGCACCCTTGCCGGCGTCATATTCGGGCTGGCCGATATGCATCAGCGCGCCGAGCTGCTTGGACTGGTCGGCGGTGCCGGAATTGACGGTGATGACCGGGATGCCCTTGGCGATGGCGTCCTTGATGGCGCTCTGCAGCACGTCGAAGTCGGCGATGGTGGTGATGATGCCGTCGGGGTTCGTCGCCGCCGCCTGCTGGATGATGCGCGCCATGTCGGCGATGTCGCCGGTCGGCGGGTTGCGGTACTCGACGGTGGTCTTGGTGTCGGCGGCGGCGTTCTTCAGCGCGTTCTTGATGACGTTCCACCAGGAATCGGTGTCCGGCGCATGGCTGACGAAGACGAAATGCTCGCCGTCGGCATGCGCGGTAACGGCGCCGAGGCCGACCAGCAGCGGCACGGCCGCGACAGCCGCCGCCAGAAGTTTCTTCAACTGAGTTCCCATGATCTCCTCCCTAGAGATTGCCGTGAAAAATTGGAATTTATCTACCAAAATGTCACATTTTGGATTATGTATTCCATTTTTAGGTGACCCGTCAAGCGGATCGCGAGGAAATCGCTGAGAACGGAAACAGCGGCTGTCGAAGCGCTCTTGCGCTGACCGGGCCGAGCGTGATTTTCCTGTCGGGAGACCGACTTCGGCCTCGCCCTGCGGAAAGGAAAACGATGAGCGACGTGGAAACGATCAACGCCCCTCGCGACTTCGATTCGCTGCGCGCCGCGATCCTGGAGCGGCGCGACAGCCTGCCCAAGCGCATCGCCCAGGTCGCCGCCTATGCGCTTGACAATCCCGACGACATCGCCTTCGGCACCGCCGCCTCCATCGCGACTTTGGCGGGCGTGCAACCCTCGACCCTCGTGCGCTTTGCCCAGCAACTCGGCTTCGACGGTTTCACCGCCATGCAGGGGGTGTTCCGCGAGCGGCTGCGCGAGCGCACCTCTTCCTACGACGAGCGGCTGTCGACGCTGCGCGCCAAGGCGGATGCCGGCGCCGGCCACCGCGCCGTCTTCGACGGCTTCGTGACGGCGGCGTCGACCTCGCTGGCCGATATCGCGCGCAGCATCGACGAGGCGCACCTGGAACAGGCCGTCGACCTGCTGGCGGGGGCGGGCACGGTCTATATCCTCGCCAAGCGCCGCTCCTATCCGGTCGCCTCTTATCTCGCCTATGCGCTGGGCAAGCTGAAGATCCGCAGCCAGCTCATCGAATCGGCCGGCGGGTTGAATGCCGAGATGATCGGCTTCGCCACGCCGAAGGATGCCGCCATCGCCATTTCCTTCTCGCCCTATGCGTCCGCCACCGTCGACGAGGCGCGTGCGATCGCCAGGCAGGGCGTTCCGGTCGTCGCCATCACAGACAGCGCCTTTTCGCCGCTGGCGCAGGTCGCCACGGTCTGGTTCGAGGTTGCGGAAGCCGATTTCGGCGGTTTCCGCTCGCTTTCGGCCACCATGGCGCTGGCCATGGCCATCGCCGTCTCCGTTGCGGAAAAGCGCCGCGCCTCCGGCGCCAAGAGATAACCGCGATCGGTGATCCCTTGTAGGGAATGTACGTTCCATATTGACTGTAATATGGAATTGATATTTCATCTGCGCGGATATACCGGACGGCAACCGGCAGCACGAATAGATTCGGGGACAGGGAGGTGCGGGTGAACGAAGCTGCCGACAAGCCGCTTGATGTCATCGCCATCGGCCGCGCTTCTGTGGATCTCTACGGCCAGCAGATCGGCTCGCGGCTGGAGGATATCGCCTCCTTCGCCAAGTCGGTCGGAGGCTGCCCGGCCAACATCGCCATCGGCACGGCCCGGCTCGGCCTGAAATCGGCGCTGCTGACGCGAGTCGGCGACGAACAGATGGGCCGCTTCATTCGCGAGCAGCTTATGCGCGAGGGCGTGTCCGTCGCCGCACTCAAGACCGATCCCGAGCGGTTGACGGCGCTGGTGCTGCTGTCGGTGGAGGACGAAGGCGTCTCGCCGATGATCTTCGTGCGCACCGACTGCGCCGATATGGCGCTGGAACCGGACGACGTGGACGAGGCCTTCGTCGCCTCGGCGCGCGCTGTCGTCGTCACCGGCACGCACTTCTCGCGCAAGAACACCGCCGCCGCGCAACGCAAGGCCATGCGCGTCATGAAGCAGAGCGGTGGCAAGGTCGTCTTCGACATCGACTACCGGCCGAACCTGTGGGGTCTCGCCGGCCACGCCGAAGGCTTCGGCCGTTACGTAAAGTCGGATCGCGTCTCGACCGAGATGAAAGCCGTGTTGCCTGAGTGCGACCTGATCGTCGGCACCGAGGAAGAGGTGCTGATCGCGTCGGGTGAGAGCGCCCTGCTGGCGGCGCTGAAAACGATTCGCGCGCTCACGCCAGCGACGATCGTGCTCAAGCGCGGCGCCATGGGCTGCATCGTCTATGACGGGCCGATCCCGGACGACCTCGAATCCGGCATCGTCGGCAAGGGGTTCCCGATCGAGGTCTACAACGTGCTCGGTGCAGGCGATGCCTTCATGTCGGGTTTCCTGCGCGGCTGGCTGGGCGGCGAAAGCCTGGAGACGGCGGCGACCTGGGCCAATGCCTGCGGGGCGTTTGCCGTATCGCGGCTTTTGTGTTCGCCTGAATACCCGACCTTCGAGGAACTGGCCTTTTTCCTCGATCACGGCATCAGGCATCATGCGCTGCGCAAGGACGAGGCTATCGCCCATGTCCATTGGGCGACGACGCGCCGACGCGAAATTCCCTCGCTGATGGCCTTCGCCATCGATCATCGTGTGCAGCTGGAAGCGGTGGCCGGGAAGGCCAGTGCCGACGCCTCCCGCATCGACGCTTTCAAGGTGCTGGCGGTCAAGGCGGCGGCAAAGGTCGCCAATGGCCGTGACGGCTACGGCATGCTGATCGACGAACGGTATGGCCGCGAGGCGCTGTTCGAATTTGCTCGCCATCCCTTCGCTTGGCTCGGCAGGCCGGTCGAACTGCCCGGCTCGCGGCCGCTGCGCTTCGAATTCTCGCAGGACATCGGCTCGCAGCTCGTCGAATGGCCGGTGACGCATTGCATCAAGTGCCTGTGCTTCTATCACCCCGACGACCCGCCGGCACTGAAACAGGAGCAGCAGGAAAAGCTGCGCGCCTTGTTCGATGCCGCCCGCAAGGTAGGGCGCGAACTGCTGGTCGAGATCATCGCCTCCAAGAACGGCCCGGTCGACGACCGCACAGTTTCGCGCGCGCTGGAGGAGCTCTATGCGCTGGGCATCAAGCCGGACTGGTGGAAGCTGGAGCCGCAGCGATCGCAGGCCGCCTGGAAAGCCATCGAGGCGACGATCACCGGAAACGACCCGTGGTGCCGTGGCGTCGTGCTGCTCGGGCTGGAAGCGCCGCAGGACGAGCTGGAGCTTGCCTTCGCCGCCACGGCGGACGTGCCGGTGGTCAAGGGTTTTGCAGTCGGCCGCACCCTGTTCATCGACGCCGCCGAGAAATGGTTCGCCGGCACCATATCGGATGAGCAAGCGATTGCCGACATGGCCACCCGCTTCGACGCGCTCACCCGCGCCTGGCTTGCCGCGCGCGGCCGCAAGGCGGCATAAAAGGCGGGGAGGACCGACATGACCAAGACCATCCGCCTTACCATGGCGCAGGCGCTGACGCGCTTCCTTGCCCGGCAGATGACCGAGATCGACGGTCAAAAACTGCCGATCTTCGGCGGCGTCTGGGCGATCTTCGGCCATGGCAACGTCGCCGGCATCGGCGAGGCGCTGTACGGCGAGCGCGAGGCCTTGCCCACCTTCCGCGCGCACAACGAGCAGGCCATGACCCATGCGGCGATCGCCTATGCCAAGGCGAATTTCCGCCGCCGCTTCATGGTCGCCACGACCTCCATCGGCCCCGGCGCGCTGAACATGGTGACGGCGGCCGCCCTTGCCCACGTCAACCGGCTGCCGGTCCTGCTCCTGCCCGGCGATGTCTTCGCCAACCGCATCCCCGATCCGGTCCTGCAGCAGGCCGAGGATTTTTCCGACGGCACCGCCACCGTCAACGACTGCTTTCGCCCGGTTTCGCGTTATTTCGACCGCATCACCCGGCCCGAGCAGATCGTGCCGGCGCTCAACCGCGCCATGCAGGTGCTGACCGACCCGGCCGAATGCGGGCCGGTGACGCTGGCGCTGTGTCAGGACGTCCAGGCCGAGGCTTACGACTACCCTGAAAGCTTCTTCGCCGAGCACCTCTGGATGCCGCGCCGGCAGCGTCCGGATCGCGGCGAACTGGCCGCTGCTGCGGCGGCGCTGAAGGCCGCGAGGAAGCCGCTGATCGTCGCCGGCGGCGGTGTGCTCTATTCGGGCGCTTCCGAGACGCTGGCCGATTTCGCCGCGGCGACCGGTATCCCCGTCTGCGAGACTCAAGGCGGCAAGTCCTCGCTGCCGGACGATCATCGCCTCAACATGGCCGCCGTCGGCGTCACCGGTACCTCGGCGGCGAACCGGCTGGCCGAGGAGGCGGACTTGGTTCTGGCGGTGGGCACGCGGCTGCAGGACTTCACCACCGGCTCATGGGCGCTGTTCAAGGGCGAGGACAAGACGCTTATCGGCCTCAACGTACAGCCTTTCGATGCCGGCAAGCACCGTGCGCTGCCGCTGGTGGCGGATGCGAAGGAAGGGCTGGGTGAACTGGCCGCCGCCATGAAGGGCTGGAAGGCGCCAGCCGGCTGGACCGACAATGCCGTGAAAGGCAAGGCAGAATGGCAGGCCGAGGCCGACAAGGTCACCGCCTCGACCAACGTCGCCCTGCCTTCGGATGCGCAGGTGATTGGCGCGGTGCAGCGGGCGATGGGCTCCGACGTCATCGCCTTGCACGCGGCCGGCGGCCTGCCGGGCGAGATGCACAAGCTCTGGCAGGCGGACGCGCCAGGCTCCTACCATGCCGAATACGGCTTCTCGACCATGGGCTACGAGATTGCCGGCGCGCTCGGCGTCAAGATGGCGCGGCCGGATAAGGAAGTCGTCGTCATGGTCGGCGACGGCTCCTACCTGATGCTCAATTCCGAGATCGCCACGTCTGTGATGTTGGGCCTGAAACTCACGATCGTGCTCCTCGACAATCGCGGCTTCGGCTGCATCAACCGCCTGCAGATGGCAACCGGCGGCGCCAACTTCAACAATCTGTTGAAGGACGCCCGCCACGAGACGCTGCCCGACATCGACTTCGCCGCCCATGCCGCCAGCCTCGGCGCCATCGCGCAAAAAGTGTCGTCCATCTCGGAACTGGAGACGGCGCTGGCGGCGGCGAAGACCAACGAGCGCACCACCGTTCTCGTTATCGACACCGACCCGCTGGTGTCGACCGAGGCTGGCGGCCACTGGTGGGATGTCGCCGTGCCGCAAGTGTCTTCGCGCCCGCAAGTCGTTGCTGCGCGCAAAGAATACGAGGAAAAGCGCAAGGCACAGCATATCGGCGATTGAGCCGCACCGGGCCACAATCGAAAACTGGAGATCATCTTGAAGGCAAAACTGGGCATGTCGCCCATCGCGTGGTGGAACGACGATCTGGTCGAACTCTCCGACGACGTGTCGCTGGAGGAGTGTCTGCGCCAGTCCCGCTCGGCCGGCTTCACCGGCATGGAAAAGGGCCGCCGCTTCCCCGACGATCCCGCTGTCATGCTGCCGATCCTGAAGGCGGCGGACGTGACGCTGTGCGGCGGCTGGTTCTCGGGCACGCTGGCGGTCGAGGACCTGGCCGCCAACAAGGACCGCATCGCGCCGATGATCGCGCTGTTCAAGGCGGTCGGCGCCCCCTGCATCGTCTATGGCGAGGTCGGCCGCTCCATCCAGGGCGACCGGACAAAACCGCTGGCACAAAAGGCCGTGCTCTCCGACGCCGAGATGAAAGCCTATGCCCGCAAGGTGACGGACTTCGGCGAATGGTGCGCCGATCAGGGCATGCCGCTCGCCTATCATCACCATATGGCCGCCGTCGTGCAGTTCGAGCACGAACTGGACGCCTTCATGAAGAACTCCGGCGAAGGCATCCCGCTGCTGCTCGATGCCGGCCATCTCGCCTTCGCCGGCGGCGACGTGCTGCGCGCCATCGACAGGCACCACAAGCGCATCAGCCACGTCCATGTGAAGGATATCCGCCGGCCGGTGATCGACGCGCTGGACTGGAAAAAGCAATCCTTCCTCGACGCGGTGGCGCTCGGCGCCTTTACCGTGCCGGGCGACGGCTCGCTCGATTTCGGCGCCATCGTGCAAAAATTCGCCGACTACGCCTATGAGGGCTGGTTCGTCGTCGAGGCCGAGCAGGACCCGAAAAAGAACCCACCGCTCAAGATGGCCGAGGTCGGCCACAAGGAACTGATGCGGGTGATGCTTGCTGCCGGCTATACGGTCGAGACTCAAGGTTTTCCGAAGGGTTGAGTGGCGGCCGGGTGTGGCATAGGGAAGAGTTTTCGGGAGCCGCACATGAAGGACGCCGATCATCCGTTTTTCCGGCCGCTGTGGCGGCGCGTCGCCCTGGTGGTCGTCTGCCTTTCGTGGGCGGGGCTGGAATTCTACAACGGCTCGCGGACCTGGGGCCTGATTGCGCTGGCCTTCGCCGCCTACGGCGCCTGGCAATATCTGTGGCTCTACAAGCCGCCCGGCGATCAGCCGTCCGACCCGTCGCTTCCGAAGGAATAATCGAGGACATCATGCCGAACCTGATCGTCAAGGCGAACCATGGCCATGGCCGCGTCGCCCACATCACGCCGCAAAGTGCCGGCTGGACCTATGTCGGCTTCGACCTCCACCGGCTGAAGCCCGGCGAGACGGTTTCTGCCGAGACCGGCGCCCGCGAAGTCTGCCTCGTCTTCGTCACCGGAAAGGGCAGGGCGGGTGCGGCGGGCAAGGATCTCGGCCTGCTCGGCGAGCGCATGTCGGTCTTCGAAGGCAAGCCGTGGTCGCTTTACGTCCCCCAGGGGGCCGACTGGTCGGTGACGGCCGAGACGGAACTGGAACTGGCCGTCTGCTCGGCGCCGGGTCTCGGCGGCGGCCTGCCCGCCCGAGTGATTTCGCCGGACGATCTCGGCCAGGAGGTACGCGGCAAGGGCACCAACACCCGCTACGTCACCAACATCCTGCCCGAGGGCGAGCCGGCGGATTCGCTGCTGGTGGTCGAGGTCATCACGCCCGGCGGACACACCTCCTCTTATCCGCCGCATAAGCACGACCGCGACGCCCTGCCGGCGGAGTCCTATCTGGAGGAAACCTACTACCACCGTCTCAAACCGCCACAGGGTTTCGCCTTCCAGCGCGTCTACACTGATGCCGACGCCAACGGCGTACGCGAACTGGACGAGACGATGGCGGTGGAAGACGGCGATGTCGTTCTTGTGCCGAAGGGCTACCACCCCTGCGCCGCCTGCCACGGCTACGACCTCTACTATCTCAACGTCATGGCTGGGCCGAAGCGGACGTGGAAGTTCCATAACGCGCCAGAGCACGAATGGCTGCTGAAAGCCTGAGGCATCAGCCGGCCGGCGACGTTTCTCCGGCCGCCTCGTCCGAACCCTGTTCGTCCGCCGGTTTCGGTTCCTTCAACCGGAACCAGGCGATGTAGAGCGACGGCAGGAAGAGCAGCGTGATCGCCGTGCCGGCGAGGATGCCGCCCATCATGGCATAGGCCATCGGCCCCCAGAAGGATTCGCGCGCAATCGGGATCAGTGCCAGCGAGGCGGCCGCCGCCGTCAGCGCGATCGGCCGCATGCGATGCTCGGAAGCATCCACGACCGCCTTCCAGCGGTCCATGCCGTCGCGCACCAGATCCTCGATCTGCATGACCAGGATCACCGAATTGCGGATCAGGATGCCGATCAGCGCCAGGATGCCGAGGATGGCGACGAAGCCCATCGCAGAATTGCTGAGCAGCAGGCCGATGACCACGCCGACCAGCCCCAGCGGCGCCACGGCGACGACGAGGAACAGCCGCTGGAAGCTCTGCAACTGGATCATCAGGATGGTCGCCATGATGAAGAGCATCAGCGGCACGACGGCGGCGATCGGCCCCTGGCTCTTGCCGCTTTCCTCGACCGAGCCGGCGGTGGCGAGCGTATAGCCCTCCGGCAGCTTGGCGGCGAAGGCGTCGACAGACGGCTTCAGTTCCTTCACCACCGTGTCGGGCAGCGCGTCGCCGACGAGGCCGGCGCGCACGGTGATCGTCGGCACGCGGCCACGCCGCCAGATCGCCGGCTGCTCCAGCGCGTAGTCGAAATTGGCCAGCGCCGCCAGCGGGATCGCCTCGCCGGTCGGCGTCGGAATCTGCATGTTCCTGAGCGTATCCAGCGAGGCGCGGTCTGCCTCGCGCGAGCGCACGACGACGTTGATGAGATAGGTGGAGTCGCGCACCTGGGTGATGGTCGCGCCGCCGACCGTGGTGTTGAGCGCGCTGGCGATGTCCTGCGAGGTGATGCCGAGCTGGCGCGCCTTGTCCTGCAGCACATCGACCTTCAAAACGCGCTCCGGCTCGTTCCAGTCGAAGGTGGGGGCTGCGACCTTGGGATTGGCGGCGATGATGCCGGCGAACTGCCGGGCGAGGTCGCGCACCTTCTGGATGTCTGGCCCGCCGACGCGGTACTGGATCGGCCGGCCGACCGGCGGGCCGAGCTCCAGCGTCTTGACGAAAGTGTCGGTGCCGACGAACTCATCGCGCAGGATCTTTTCCAGCGCCGGCTTCACCCGGTTGCGCGCCTCGATGCTCTTGGTGACGATGACGACCTGGCCGAAATAGGGGTTTGCCGGCTGCACGTCGAGCGTGAGCACGAAGCGCACCGCGCCCTGACCGATATAGGACGACCAATGGTCGATGTCGTCATTGCCGGCCAGCGCTATCTTTTCGAAGCGCTCGACCTGTTCGCGCGTCTCGGCGATGGAGCTGTTCTGCGGCAGCGTGAAATCGACGATTAGTTCCGGCCGGTCGGAAGGCGGGAAGAACTGCTGCTGCACCAGCGTCATGCCGCCGAGCGAGACGAGGAACAGCAGCACCGTTGCGATGATGGTCAGCCAGCGGTGGCGCACCGAGACCAGGAGCAGGCGCCGGAAGGCGCCGGTGAAGCGGCCGGGATTTTCATGATGCGCCTTCATCGTCGCCGGCAGGAAGGTGATCCCGAGCAGCGGCGCGAACAGCACCGCGACGATCCACGACACCACCAGCGACACGGCGATGACGACGAACAGCGTATAGGTGTATTCGCCGGCATTGGAGGAGTTGAGGCCGATGGGAATGAAGCCGGCCACCGTCACCAGCGTGCCGGTCAGCATCGGGAAGGCGGTCGAGGTGTAGACATAGGTCGCCGCCTTGCGCAGCGGGTCGCCGGCCTCCAGCCGGGCGACCATCATCTCCACCGCGATCATGGCGTCGTCGACCAGCAGGCCGAGCGCGATGATGAGCGCGCCGAGCGAAACGCGCTGCAGCGATATTCCGAGATATTCCATCGCCACGAAAGTGATGGCCAGAACCAGCGGGATCGACAGCGACACGACGAAGCCGGCGCGCAGGCCGAGGCTGACGAAGGAGACGGCGAGCACGATGGCGACGGCCTCGAACAGCGCGCGGGTGAAGCCTGACACCGCCTCCTCGACGATCACCGGCTGGTCGGCCACCTTGTGCACGCCGACACCGACCGGCAGTTCGGTGAGCACCGCGTCCATCTTGGCGTCGAGTGCCTTGCCGAAATCGAGCAGGTTGGCATTCGGCTTCATGCCGATGGCCAGCCCGATGGCATCCTGCCCGTTGTAGCGGAACAGCCCGGTCGGCGGGTCAGTATAGCCGCGCTTGATCGTCGCCACGTCGCTCAGGCGGAAGAAACGGTTGTCGATGCGCAGGTTGATGGCGCGCAGGCTCTCTTCGGAGGTGAACTGGCCTGTGACGCGCACGGCGACGCGCTCCGGCCCTGCCTCGATGACGCCGGACGGCGCGATGGCGTTCTGCGCCTGCAGGCTCTGCACGATCGCCTGTTCGTTGATGCCGAGCGCGGCGATCTGGCGGGTGGAGAATTCGAGGTAGATCACCTCGTCCTGCGCGCCGATCAGGTCGACCTTGCCGGCATTGGGCACGGTCAGCACCTCGCTGCGCACCTTCTCGACATAGTCGCGCAGCTGCCGTCCGGTCAGCCCGTCGGAGGTGAAGGCATAGATGTTGCCGTAGACGTCGCCGAAGCGGTCGTTGAAGAACGGCCCCTGCACGCCTTGCGGGAACTGATACCAGATGTCGTTGATCATGTTGCGCACCTGCAACCAGGTGGGCACGACATCCTTCGCCTTGGTCGAGTCCTTCAGGTTGACGAAGACGATGGTGCGCCCGGCCGTGGTGAGCGAGCGGGTGAAGTCGAGACTGTCCAGTTCCTCCAGTTTCTTCTCGATGCGGTCGGTTACCTGCCTGGCCTGCTCGTTCACCGAGGCGCCCGGCCAGTTGGCCTGGATGATCATCGTCTTGATGGTGAAGGAGGGGTCTTCCTCGCGGCCGAGGTTCAGGTAGGAGGCGACGCCGGTCACGACGAAGACCAGCATGAAGTACCAGACCAGCGAGCGGTGCGAGAGCGCCCAGTCGGAGAGGTTGAAGCCTTTCATGGCGTGGCCCCTTCGATCCTGACCTTCTGGCCTTCCTTGAGGCTGTGCACGCCGGCGGTGACCACACGCGCACCTGGCTCCAGTCCACTGGCTACGGTGAAGGAGCCGCTCGCCTTGCCGGAAACCTGAACGTCATGCGTGGCGACGGTCATGGCCTGCGGATCGACGACCCAGACCTTGGTCTTGCCGTCCGCTTCCAGCAGCGCCGACAGCGGCAGCTCGATGGCCGGCGTGGCGGCCGTGACGCGGGTGGCGGTGACGGTCGAGCCGAGCCGGAAGGATGCCGGCGGATCGGCAAGCGTGAGGCGGACGCGGCGCGTACGCGTCGCCCCTTCGGCCTGCGGCGCGATCTCGCGCAGCTTCGCCTGCGCCTTGATCGTCGGCAGCGATTGCAGCGTCACCTCGAATGACGTGCCGGTGGTAAGATCGCCGGTCAACTGGTCGGGAATGTCCACCACGGCCTCGCGCACGTCGGCGCGCGCCACCGTGACGATCATCTGACCGGGCGAGACGGTCTGCCCCACCTCGGCGCCGACCGCGGTGACGACGCCGTCGAAGTCGGAGAACAGCCGGGCATAGCCGAGCTGCTCCTGCGACTTCGCGAGTGCGGCCCGCGCTCGCTCGACATTGGCCTGCGCTGCCTGCATGGCCTGCCTGGCCGCGTCGTAGACGGCCTGCGAGGTGTTCTTCGATTCCAGCAGTTGGCGTTGGCGTTCCTCGCTGGCGGATGCGTTGGCGAACTGCGCCTCGGCGTTGGAAAGCTCCGCCTTGGCGGCCTGCACGCCGAGGTCGAGCGCTGTTGGGTCGAGCGCTGCCAGCGTCTCGCCTTTCGTCACCAGGTCGCCGACCTCGACGTCGCGCACCACCACGCGGCCGAGCAGGCGGAAGGCGAGGTTGGCGCTGAATTCCGGCTCCACCGTGCCGACAAAACCCATGGCGCGGCTTGCCGTCGGCGCCACCACTACCGAGAGCACCGGGCGCACGACTTCGGGCGGCGGCGTTTCCTTTTCCTGCGAGCAGGCGGCGAGCGGCGCAAGGGCACAGAACGTGAGCAGCAGCGCACCGCGCGTCATGGCTTGGCCTCCGCCACCTCGACGACCTCGCCGGGGCTCAGCAACTGGCCGCCGGCGGTGACGACCTGCTGGCCGGCCTCCAGTCCCCTGTCGACGATGATGATGCCGGACTCGTAGGCAAGGATGCCGATCGGCGTGACCGTCACCGATTTCGAGGCGGGATCGAGAAGCCAGACCGCCGGTTTGCCGTCCTGCGAGGTCAACGCCTGCCATGGCAGGACAATGCCCTTTTGTGCCTTGGCCGAAACCGTGCCGACGACGGCGGCGCCCAATGGCAGTGCGGCCGGCGTATCAGGGATCGCCACCTTGACGCGGATGGAGCCGGAAGCCGGATCGACGGCCGGCGAAATTTCACGCACCCTGCCCGTCGCCGTCACCTTCGGATCGGAAACCAGTGCGATCGTCACGGCCGGATCGGGCACGGTGCTCACCACCAGCGTTTCCTGCACGTTGAAAACCGCGTCGCGGTCGCCGTCCTCGGCGACGGTGAAAACGGTCTGCGCGGCCTGCACCACCTGTCCCGCCTCGACGGCGCGGGCGGTGACGACACCAGGGGCGCCGGCGCGCAGCTCTGTGAAGGTCAGGTTCTCCTTGGCGTTGGCGAGCGCGCTCAGAGCCGCGTCGACGCTGCCCTGCGCAACCTTCGCCGCCTGTTCGGCGGCATCGTAGTCGCGCCGCGTGGTGAAGCCCTGCGCCAGCAGCGCCTTCTGCCGCTCGAAGGCGGCGTTGGCCTGGATCAGGCTGGCATTGGCGGCATCGAGGTCGGCTTGTGCCGAACGCAGGTCCGATTCCTGTTCCTGCGGGTCGAGCCGGGCGAGCACCGTGTCCTTGTCGACATGCTGGCCGACCTCGACCAGCCGTTCGGCGACACGGCCGCCGACGCGGAAGGCGAGATTGTTCAACGTACGGGCCGCGATGACACCGGTCAGTGAGGTCTTCGGCGCGTAGTCGGTCACTTCGGTCGTGGCGACCTGCACCATCACCGGCAGCTTGGCTTCAGCGGTTTCCTTCTTCTGGCAACCGGCGACGAGCAAGGCGGCCGCGCCGGCAAGCGCGAGGACGAGGGAACGGGGGACGCGGCGACGCAAGGGTGGCGATGACGTGGCAGACGATGGCACGCTTCCCCTCATGGCGGTCTCCGATCCGTCGCGCTTTGGCAAAGGATTGCTACGGCGTTGCCGGAACAATACCCATTCTCCATGCGATTGAAACCGGTCTTGTGGAGGAGACCGGAGTTGCGGGACCACCGGCAGGCCCAACGGACGGCACACGGTGCTGGCTTGAGGAAACCGCGGAAAGAGGCCAGAAAGGCAGGGAAGCGGCATATGTGTGCCATCGACCGTCCCGGAGAGAACCCATGAAGAATTCCGACCTGTCCCAGCGCAAGAACGCCTCGATCGCCCGCGGCGTCGGCATGACGACGCAGATCTATGCCGACAAGGCGGAGAATTCGGAGATCTGGGACGTCGAGGGCCGGCGCTACATCGATTTCGCCGGCGGCATCGCCGTGGTCAATACCGGCCACCGCCACCCCAAGGTAATCGAGGCAGTGAAGGCGCAACTCGATCGCTTCACCCACACCTGCCACCAGGTCGTGCCTTACGAGAACTACGTGCATCTGGCCGAGCGGCTGAACGGCATGCTGCCGGGCAACTTCGAGAAGAAAACCCTTTTCGTCACCACCGGCGCTGAAGCCGTGGAGAACGCCATCAAGATCGCCCGCCATGCCACCGGCCGGCAGGCCGTCATCGCCTTCGCCGGCGGCTTCCACGGCCGCACCTTCATGGGCATGGCGCTGACCGGCAAGACGGCGCCGTACAAGCTGGGCTTCGGCGCCATGCCGGGCGATGTCTTCCATGCGCCCTTCCCGGTGCCGTTGCATGGCGTGACGGTGGCGGATTCGCTGGCCGCGCTCGACCGCCTGTTCAAGGCCGATGTCGACCCGAGCCGCGTGGCGGCCATCATCGTCGAGCCGGTGCAGGGCGAGGGCGGCTTCTACGAGGCGCCGCGCGACTTCACCTCGGCGCTGCGCAGGATCTGCGACCAGCACGGCATCCTGCTCATCGCCGACGAGGTGCAGACCGGTTTCGCCCGCACCGGCAAGATGTTCGCCATGAATCATCACGACGTCGCCCCCGACATCACCACTATGGCAAAAAGCCTTGCCGGCGGCTTCCCGCTCTCGGCCGTCACCGGCCGCGCCGAGCTGATGGATTCGCCCAACCCCGGCGGCCTCGGCGGCACCTATGCCGGCAATCCGCTGGGCATCGCGGCGGCCCATGCCGTGCTCGACGTGATCGAGGAGGAAAAGCTGGTGGACCGCGCCAACCTGCTCGGCTCACGCCTCAAGCAGCGGCTGGAATCGCTGCGCACCGACGTGCCCGAGATCGTCGACATCCGCGGTCCCGGCTTCATGAACGCCGTCGAATTCAATGACGTGAAGAAGAACCTGCCGTCTGCCGAATTCGCCAATGCCGTGCGGTTGAAGGCGCTGGACAAGGGCCTGATCCTGCTCACCTGCGGCGTCTACGGCAACGTTATCCGTTTCCTGTCGCCCATCACCATCCAGGACAATGTGATGACCGAGGCGCTGGACATCCTGGAGGCGTCGATCCGCGAGGCCCGGGCCTGATCTTTCTTCTCTCCGTTCAGGGGGAGAAGGTTGCCTGAAAGGCCGGAGGAGGGGCAGCGCAAGCATCGCAGGACCTGGTGCCGCCCCTTACCTGCCTGCCGACATCCTCTCCCCGTAGATGGGGCGAGGGCGCAGCTTCGGCCACCTACCCGACCTTCTCCTGAAATTCCGCCAGGGCCGCCTTTAGGTCCCCACCAGCGGCAATCAGTTCCGGCGCGGGCGAGAAACCGGCGCCCATCATCTTGCGGCCCATCATGTGATCGGCTGGGCGATTGACGGATTCGATGCCGAGCAACCGGTCGCCGAGATAGTGGTAGACCGAGAACTTGTTCTCGGCCGGTTCGCCGACGACGATCTCGCGGTTGCCTCCCGCGGTCAGCCCGACCATCTGCAACTTCATGTCGCCGATGTCCGACCAGAACCAAGGCACGGCCGCGTACGGCTCCTCATGGCCAAGGATGGTGCGGGCGGCGAGCTTGGCCTGGTCGGTGGCGTTCTGCACCGATTCCAGCCGCACGTCCTGCCCGGTGGACCAGTGCCGGTAGTTGACCGCGTCTCCCACCGCCAGAACCTCCGGGACGGAGGACCGCATCTGCGCATCGACGCGCACGCCGTTGGCTGTCTGGATGCCGGCAGCCTCGGCAAGCTCCGTCGCCGGCACCACGCCGACGCCGACGATGACCATTTGCGCCGGCAATCTTTCGCCATCGGAGGTAACGGCCGCCGCGACATGGCCGCCCGCATCGCCCTCCAGCCTGGAAACCGTCGTGCTTGTGAGGATGCGGATGCCCGCCGTCTCCAGCCGCTGGCGCACATGGGCCGCCACCGCCGGCGCGACCGCGCGGCCAAGCAGGCGCCCCATTGCTTCGATCACCGTCACCTTGCAGCCTGCGGCCGTCAATGTCGCGGCGATCTCCAGCCCGATGAAGCCGCCGCCGAGCACCACGACTTCCCGCGCGGTTGCGATCAGGTCGCGGATCAGCCGCGCATCGCCGAGCGAGCGCAGCGACAGCACGCCGGCGAGCTCGGTGCCCGGCAGGGGCAATGTGCGCGGCCGCGAGCCGGTGGCCAGCACCAGACGGTCGAAGGGCAGCGCCGCGCCGCCGGCAAGCTCCAGCCTGCGGCCGGCGAGGTCGATGCGTTCCACCCGCGTGCCGGGGCGGTAGTCGATGGCGCTGCCGGTGTAGAAGGCTTCGCCGCGCAGTGGCTGCGGCTTTGCCTCAGGATCCTTGATGAAGGTCTTCGACAGCGGCGGCTTGTGATAGGGCAGCGCCTCCTGCTCGTCGCCGAGCAGGATGAGCGGACCGTCATAGCCTTCCTCGCGCAGGCTGGCCGCCGTCTGCACCCCGCCATGTCCCGCGCCGACAATGACCACGCCGTTCTTCATAGCAACCCGTCCCCGATCGTTGGCGCCACCGCGCCGATGAAACCTACGCCGAAGCACCGCACGGCGATTGCCCGGCCGCGCCGCAAGGAGCCATGGGCGTCGCACCTGAGACGGTACGCTGTCAATCGGGTTGTGGGTCCGGTCGCCGCTTCCGCTGCCGGGCGAACAGGTGCCGGCGGCGGTACATAAACCTGACCATATTAGTTTAGAATAATTCTAAACTGTTGTTTCAATTGGATTTTCCTGCCGATTTAATTTGACTTTCCTTTTCTTCTCAACTTTATGGAGGGGCGCTTCTGGCGCATCCCTTTGATGTCTGGGCCTTGAACCCTTTCGATTGGAGGCTTCGGTGTTGTTCTTGCGCGCGAACCATGGCGTCGCGGCCGGTCAGCCGGCTGGGGCCGCGAACTGCGTTGCGCTGTCGCCACCTTCCGCTTCCAGCTTTTTTACCGATGCGCCGGTTTCGCCGCCGGGATCGCATTCATATGCCATTTTCGAGGAGAGAGACGAACGATGATGAGGACGAAGGTCAATGCGCGATATGGCGGCAAGCTTGCTGCGGTGGGCGCCGCGGCGTTGCTGACGGCCGCCGCATTCGTGCTGCCTGCCCGCGCCGAAACCGATGCCAGGGCGGTGGTCAAGACCTACGCCGATATCGCGCTCGCCAAATACGAGGATTCGCTGGCGACGGCCAAGGCGCTGGACGCCGCCGTCGACGCTTTCCTGGCCAAGCCGTCGGCCGAGACGCAACAGGCCGCCAAGGACGCCTGGAAGGCGGCGCGCATCCCCTACCAGCAGACCGAGGTCTATCGCTTCGGCAACCCGGTCGTCGACGACTGGGAAGGCAAGGTGAACGCCTGGCCGCTGGACGAAGGCCTGATCGACTACGTCGATGCCAGCTACGGCACCGAATCCGACGAGAACGCGCTCTACACGGCCAACGTCATCGCCAACAAGGAGATCGAGATCGACGGCAAGAAGGTCGACGCTTCCGAAATCACGCCGGAATTCCTTTCCGGGACCTTGCAGGAGGCCGGCGGTATCGAAGCCAACGTGGCGACCGGCTATCACGCCATCGAATTCCTGCTGTGGGGCCAGGACCTGCACGGCACGGGACCCGGTGCCGGCGAGCGGCCTTACACCGACTACGACCTTGCCAACTGCACGCACGACAATTGCGACCGTCGCGCCCAGTATCTGAAGTCCGCCACCGACCTGCTCGTCTCCGATCTGGAGGAGATGGTGGGCAACTGGAAGGACGGCGGCGCGGCGCGCAGGCATCTGGAAGAGATCGACGCCAATGCCGGCATCTCCACCATCCTGACCGGCATGGGCTCGCTCTCCTACGGTGAACTGGCGGGTGAGCGCATGAAGCTCGGCCTTCTCCTGCACGACCCGGAGGAGGAGCACGACTGCTTCTCCGACAACACCCACATGTCGCATCTGGAAGACGCCGTCGGCATCCGCTCGGCCTATCTCGCCAGCTACAAGCGCGTCGACGGCACCGAGGTTTCCGGGCCGTCCGTCTCCGACATGGTCAAGGCGGCCGACGCCGCGCTTGACACCGAACTGAGGGGCAAGCTGGACACCACGGTCGCCAAGATGGAAGCTATCAAGGCACGCGCCGATGCGGGCGAGGCCTACGACCAGCAGATCGCCGAGGGCAACACGGAAGGCAACGCCACCGTGCAGGCGGCCGTCGACGCGCTGGTCGACCAGACCAAGTCGATCGAGCGCGCCGTCTCGGTGCTGAAGCTCGACGCTATCGCCTTCGAGGGCTCCGACAGCCTGGACGCGCCCGACAAGGTCTTCCAGTAAACGCCATCGACAGCGAGCGGCGCGCCCGGCGCGCCGCCAGCCATCCAGAGTTGAGACATGCTGGTCTGCCATTGCAACATCATCACCGAGAAGGAGATCGAGCGGACGATCGTCCGGCTGCTGGATGAGGATCCATGGCAGCTCATCGTGCCGGCCAAGGTCTATCATGCCATGGCCAAGCGCGGTCGCTGTTGCGGCTGCTTCCCAAATGTGGTGGAAACGATCATTCGGGTCACCGAGAACTACCATGCCCGCTCGGAGGCGGGCGGCGTGGACATCGTTTCACACCTGGATCGCGTGAGGGAGTTGCGCGTCCAATACGGGAGCAGAACCCATGAAAGGCGACAAGCAGGTCATCGAGCGGCTTAACGAGGCGCTGTTTCTGGAACTCGGCGCCGTCAACCAGTACTGGGTGCATTTCCGGCTGCTGGAGGATTGGGGCTACACCAAGCTGGCGAAGAAGGAGCGCGCCGAATCCATCGAGGAAATGCACCACGCCGATAAGTTGGTGGCGCGCATCATCTTCCTCGAAGGCCATCCCAACCTGCAGTCGGTGGCGCCGCTGCGCATCGGCCAGAACGTCAAGGAAGTGCTGGAATCGGACCTCGAAGGCGAATACGACGCACGCACCGCCTACAAGCGTTCGCGCGAGATCTGCAACGAACTGGGCGACTACGTGTCGATGAAACTGTTCGAGGAACTGCTGGCCGACGAGGAGGGCCATATCGACTTCCTTGAGACCCAGCTCGACCTGCTCGCGTCCATCGGCGAGGAGAAGTACGGCCTGCTTAACGCCGAATCCGCTGACAACGCCGAGATCAACCAGGACTGAGGACATGGGTAGATGCGGCGCGCCCTGAACCTGCTGCGCGCGCCGCGCCATTCTTCCTTCGCCCCGTTTACGGGGAGAAGGTGTCCCGAAGGGACGGATGAGGGGCAGCGTCCCTCTCTGAAAGGTTTGCACCGCCCCTCATCTGCCTGCCGGCATCTTCTCCCCGTAAACGGGGCGAAGAGCGCTCATCGCCGCTTCGCCCTGCCGCTCGTCGCCGTCTTTGTATCTGTAGCTTGGCCCGCATTTATGCTGGCTGACGACCTTCCCACCACCCGCACAGACCTGACGCCTGAAGACCTCGCCCGCGTCGAGTCTGTCACCGCGCCGACCAAGGACTTCTCCAAGTCCGAAGACTACGAAACGATGCAGGGCGGTGCCGGCACGTCGAGGAAGCGCGCCAATGCAGACGCCTTCTCGCAAGCTTCGGCCAACATCACCTTCGAGCAGCAGGCCACCTTCAAGCTGGGCAACGCACTCTTTCGCAAGAACTGGGTGTCGTCGCCGTCCTCGACGCAGGCATCCGACGGGCTGGGGCCGCTGTTCAACGAGCGCGCCTGCCAGAACTGCCATCTCAAGGATGGCCGCGGCCGGCCACCGCTTGGCACCGATGGCACTACCTCCATGTTCCTGCGGCTGGCGCGGGCGGCGAGCACGGCCGAGGAGAACGCGAAGGTAGCCCGGCACGAGGCGCTGAATTTCCCCGATCCCGTCTACGGCACGCAATTGCAGGAACTGGCCGTGCCCGGCCTTGCCGGCGAAGGCCGCATGAGCGTGACCTATACGGAGGAACCGGTGACGTTGGGCGACAGCGCGACAGTCTCGTTGCGCCGCCCCGCCTATGCCGTGACGGACCTCGCCTACGGCCCGCTGAACCCGGCCACCACGCTGTCGCCGCGCCTGACGCCGCCGATGATCGGCCTCGGCCTCGTCGAACAGATCCATCCCGCCGACATCCTGGCCCACGCCGACCCGGACGACCGCGACGGCGACGGCATTTCCGGCCGGCCGAACATCGTGTCGGACGAGGCGACCGGCAAGCCGACGCTCGGCCGCTTCGGCTGGAAGGCGCAGGCCGCCTCGATCCGCCAGCAGTCGGCCGCCGCGCTGGCGACCGATATCGGCATCTCCTCGCCGGAAGCGCCGCGCCACTGGGGCGACTGCACCAAGGCCGAGCCGGCGTGCCTCGCCATGGCAAACGGCGTGCAAGCCCGCCTCGGCGACACCGAGGCGCCGGTGCCGGTGATGGACCTGATCACCTTCTATGCGCAGAACCTCGCCGTGCCGGCGCGCCGCGACGTCGGTGGCAGGCAGGTGCTCGCCGGCAAGCGGGCTTTCTACGAGATGGGTTGCGTCGCCTGCCACACGCCGAAATTCGTCACCCGCCGCGATGCGCCGGACAAGGCGCAGGCCTTCCAGCTCATCTGGCCTTACTCGGACTTCCTGTTGCACGACATGGGCGAGGGGCTGGCCGACGGGCAGCAGGTGGGCGATGCCACCGGCAGCGAATGGCGCACGCCGCCGCTCTGGGGCATCGGCCTGACCGGGCGGGTCGGCGGCGGCCACGCCTTCTTCCTGCATGACGGGCGCGCCCGCACCCTTGCCGAGGCGATCCTGTGGCACGGTGGCGAGGGCACGAAGGCGCGCGACCGCTTCGCCGCCGCCGATGCCGCCACGCGCGCCGCGCTGATCAAGTTTCTGGAGTCCTTGTGATGATGGCTGATACGATGGACGCCCCTGGCTCCTTCCGCGCAAGAGGAAGGCTTTTCGCGGCATTGACCGTTTTCGTTTCACTGGTCGCCCCTCAGCCAGCCCCAGCCGCTCCGGCGAAAACCGCCGACGTCATTGGGCGCGCCGTCGATGGCTTCGTGCGGCCGGGCTATGCCGCCTTGCACGAGAAGGCTTCCGCCGAGGCAAAAGCCGTCAAGGCGCTGTGCGCCTCGCCCTCGCAGGCCAGTCTCGACGCTGCCCGCGCCGATTTTTCCGCCCTCGTCGATGCCTGGTCGACGATCGAGATCGTCCAGTTCGGGCCGATCCGCGAGGACAACCGGCTGGAGCGCATGCTGTTCTGGCCGGACCGCAAGTCGATCGGGCTGAAGCAGGTGCAGGCCGCCCTCGCCGCCCGGGACCCGACGGCCGCCGAACCCGCCACAATAGCCGGCAAGAGCGTCGCCATGCAGGGGTTGGGCGCGCTGGAATACATTCTTTACGGCACCGGCGCGGATGCGCTGGCGGGCGCCGATGGCGCCTATCGCTGTGCCTACGGCGCGGCGGTTGCCGCCAACATCGAGACCATGGCCGCCGATGTCGACGCAGCCTGGATGAAGCCGGACGGCTTTGCCGCCATCTGGCGGAATCCGGGACCGGACAACCCCGTCTATCGCGACGGGCCGGAGGCGGTGACGGACCTGCTCGGCGTCCTCATCGACGGGCTGGAACTGGCCCGCGACGTGCGGGTGAAGGGCTTCCTCGGTGCTTCACCGGAAGCCGACAGGCCGAAACAGGCGATCTTCTGGCGCTCGGGCAAGACGGCGGATTCGCTCGCCGCCAACCTCGACGGCATGGACCGGCTGTTCACCGTCTCGCGCGTCGGCGAGGCGTTGTCCGACGATGCCCGCTGGATGGCCGAATCGACGCATATCCAGCTTGCCAACGGAGTCGCCGACGCCCGCGCTGCCTCCGGTCCCATCGACGCCGTGCTGGCAGACCCCGAAAAGCGGGCGAAGCTGGAACATTTCCGCCTCGTCACCAGCAGCCTCTCCGGCCTTGTCGGCACGCGCATGACCGCCGAGTTCGGCCTGACGGCAGGGTTTTCCTCGCTGGACGGGGACTGAGGATGCGCACGCCGCTGATCGACCGCCGCGACTTCCTGCGCGCCGCCGGTGCCGGCTTCGCGGCGGCCATGGCGCCATCCGCCTGGGCCGCGACGCTCGCCGCCGATGCCGTCTTCGCCACCGCCTTCGTGCGCCGCGACGGCAGCTATGGGGCCGGCATCCTGTCGGAGGCAGGCAAGCTGCTCTATGCCGTGGACCTGCCCGACCGCGGCCACGGCATGACCTTCGACCCGGCTTCGCGCCGCGCCATCGTCTTCCCGCGCAAGCCGGGCACGTTGGCCGTGGCATTCGACCATGGCGGCAAGGACGAACCGGCCACCATCTCCGCTCCAAGTGGCCGGCATTTCTATGGCCACGGCGTCTTTTCGCCGGACGGCGCGCTGCTCTACGCCACCGAGAACGATTTCGACGCGGCGGCGGGCATGATCGGCGTCTACGATGCCGGCGACCGTTTCCGCCGCATCGGCGAGTTCGCCACCCATGGCGTCGGTCCGCACGAAATGGTGCTGCTCGGCGACGGCCGCACGCTTGCCGTGGCCAACGGCGGCATCGAGACGCATCCCGACTTCGGCAAGGCCAAGCTCAACCTCGCCACCATGAAGCCGTCCTACGTGCTGATCGACCGGCTGACCGGCGACCTTCTCGAAAAGCACGAGCTGCCGGCCGACCTGCACAAGCTGTCGATCCGCCATATGGACATCGACGCGCAAGGCGCCGTCTGGTTCTCCTGCCAGTACGAGGGCGCGACGCTGGATCGGCCGCCGCTGGTCGGCAAGGCCGAGCGCGGCAAGGAATTGCAATTGCTCGAAATGCCGGAAAAGGTGCTGAACGGGCTGCGCAACTATATCGGCGCCATGGCGGCCAACCGCAAGGCCGGAACCATGGCCGTGTCCTCGCCGGCAGGCAACAGCTACGTCGTCTTCGACACCGCGAGCGGCAAGGTCGTCTCGGCCACCAGCCTGACCGAAGTGTGCGGCATAGCGCCGGACCGCGCCGGCTTCATCGCCTCCAGCGGCGCCGGCGCCATCGTCGGCCCGGACCGGCCGGCCGTGTTGGAGCCGGACTTTGTGTGGGACAACCATATGCTCAGGATCGGCGCGGCTTGACCCTCCGTCGGTAGCGAGTAGCAACAGCGCCGCCGTCGTTCCTCCTCCCCCTCGATGGTTGAGAAACGGTCCGCGCAGCGGACGAAAAGCCAACTGCTTGGCTTCGAGGGACGAACGCCTGAAGCGATAGCGAAAGGCCTTGGCGCGGGTGCCCCCTCGAGGGGAGGGTGGCCGGGCGAAGCCCGGTCGGGAGGGGTAACCTCAACCGCTCCGACGTAAGGAACCCCTCGCTTTATGATCAGCGGCCCCTCCCACCTCGCTTTGCTCGGCACCCTCCCCTCAAGGGGAAGGAGGAGTCGCACTTCATCGTCGCCACGTTGCCTTTCGGCCCTGGCCATTGTCAAAGAGCAGACCTCATTGCTTGAGGTCGTGGAGCGGGCGCGGGGGCAGTGCCTGCTAAGTTAAGTAATGGCGCGGCATCCGCGCCCGCCGGTGTCTTGCCTCCCCGAGGGTCGCTGCCTTTCGGCCCGCTGGCTCGGTCGAGACCCGGACTTGGGGGGTCATCGCCCATCCGCCTACCGCAGACGACCAGCCCGGCACCGTCCCCTGCCACAAGCGCCCGGTTCGCGACCCGCGTTCCCGCACAGGAGATGACGGGCAGTAGGGGGCGCGGCAAAAGGACGGGGATAGATTTCGGGAAGTTTTTTCCCGGAACGCGCGGCGCGTCCGGTGCGCCTCCTCATCCGGTGCGGGCGAAGCCTTCCGAAGCCTTCAACAGACGCTTGGTGTAGTCCTTTTCGACACGGTGCGCGGCGAGGTCGGGGGCCGCGAGCGTTTCGATCACCTCGCCGTTCTGCATCACAGCCAGCCGTCCGCACATATGGGTGACGACGGCGAGGTCGTGGCTGACCATCAGGAAGGTGAGGCCGCGCGCGCGCCGCACCTGTTCGAGCAGGTTCAGCACTTCGGCCTGCACCGAGGCGTCCAGCGCCGAGGTCGGCTCGTCGAGCAAAAGGATCGATGGTTCGAGGATGAGCGCGCGCGCGATCGCCACGCGCTGGCGCTGGCCGCCGGACAACTGGTGCGAATAGCGGAAGCGGAAGCCGGACCCCAGCCCCACCTCGTCCAGCGCGCGGCGGATGCGCTGTTCGCCGTCGCCGATGCCGTGGATGGCGAGCGGCTCCTGCAACAGCCGGTCCACCGTCTGGCGCGGATGCAGCGAACCATAGGGGTCCTGGAACACCATCTGTACCTGTCGGTAGAAGGCCTTGTCGCGACTGCGGCCGAGCGGTTTGCCGTCCAGCGCAATGGTTCCGGCGGTGACCGGCGCCAGCCCGGCGACGGCCCTGAGCAGCGTCGACTTGCCGGAACCGGATTCTCCCACCAGGCCGAATGATTCGCCTGGCTGCACGGCGATGCTGACGCCCTTGAGCGCCCGGAAGCGGTCGAAGACGACTTCGAGGTCGGTGACGGCGAGGGCGGCGGTCACTGCGCCCACTCCGCCTGGCGCTGCAGCACCGGCAGCGGGTGCCGGTCCGCGCCGATCTTGGGCATGCAGTCGAGCAGGCCGCGCGTATAGGGATGCTCGGCCCGCGACAGGTCCGATGCCTTCAGCTGCTCGACCACCTTGCCGGCATACATGACGACGACGCGGTCGCAGAAGGAGGAGACCAGTCGCAGGTCGTGCGAGATGAAGATCAGCCCCATGCCGCGCTCCGCCACCAGCCGGTCGAGGATGGCGAGCACGTCGAGCTGTACGGTGACGTCGAGCGCCGAGGTGGGTTCGTCGGCGATCATCAGTTCCGGATCGGCGATCAGCATCATGGCGATCATGGCGCGTTGGCCCATGCCGCCGGACACTTCGTGGGGGTGCAGGTCGAAGACGCGTTTGGGGTCGCGGATCTGCACGGCCGCCAGCATGTCCAATGCCCGCTCGCGCGCCTCGGCCTTCGAAACCTTCTCGTGCGTGCGCAGCGTCTCGATGATTTGCCGGCCGATGGTCATCACCGGGTCGAGCGAATATTTCGGGTCCTGCAGGATCATGGCGATGCGTTTTCCCCGCAGCGCGCGGCGCCCGCGCGGCGGCAGCGCAAGCAGGTCGAGCCCGTCGAAGGCGAGTGTCTTCGCCGAGACCTCGGCCTGCGGCGGCGTCAGCCCCATGATGGCGCGGCCGGTCTGCGACTTGCCGGAGCCGGATTCGCCGACGATGCCCAGCCGCTCGCGGCCAAGCGCGAAGGAGACGCCGCGCACCGCCTCGATGCGGCCGGTGCGCGTCGGGAAGGTGACGCGCAGGTCGTCGACCTCAAGCAGATTCCCGCCGCTCGTCGCCCCCTTGCTCATTGGTCGCCGCTCCGCGGGTCGAGCGCGTCGCGCAGGCCGTCGCCGAGCAGGTTGAAGCCGAGCGAGACGATCAGGATGGCGACGCCCGGCGCGCCGGCCACCCACCACTGGTCGAGGATGAAGCGGCGGCCGGACGCGATCATCGCGCCCCATTCGGGCAGCGGCGGCTGTGCGCCGAGCCCCAGGAAGCCGAGGCCGGCGGCGGTGAGGATGATGCCGGCCATGTCGAGCGTCACGCGCACGATCAGCGAGGAAAGGCAAAGCGGCATGATGTGGCGAAGCACGATGCGGAAGGGCGAGGCGCCCATCAGTTCCACCGCCTTGATGAAGTCGGAATTGCGCACCGTCAGGGTTTCCGCGCGGGCGATGCGCGCGTAGGGCGGCCATGACGTGATGGCGATCGCCAGCACCGCATTCTCGATGCCGGGGCCGAGGGCCGCGACGAAGGCCAGCGCCAGCACGAGCTTGGGGAAGGCGAGGAAGATGTCGGTGATACGCATCAAAACGGCGTCTATCCAGCCGCCGGCATAGCCGGAGACGGTGCCGACGGCGAGGCCGACGGGGGCCGCGATGATCGCCACCAGAACCACCACGAAGAGCGTCAGCCGCGAGCCGTGGATGATGCGCGAATAGATGTCGCGGCCGAGGTCGTCGGTGCCGAACCAGTAGTCGGCGGACGGCGGCAGCAAGCGCGCGTTCTTCAGGTCGCCGACATAGGGCGAATGGGTGGCGAGCACGTCGGCCAGCGCAGCGACGACCAGCAGGGCGATGATGATGAACAGCCCGACCATGGCGAGCCTGTTGGCCGAGAAGCGCCGCCAGGTGACATAGGCACGGCCGAGCCGCGCCTGCATGCGCGAGGCCGGACGTTCCGACAGCAGCCATTCGCGGCGGGAAAGGGGGGCAGCGTCGGATGTGGTCATGGGAGGGCCTCTTGGAGCTGTCGACCCCCGCTCCGATCTGTTTCGCAGACCACCTCTCCCCCGTTCGACGGGGGAGAGGAAGGGTGCCAAGATTGCGGTCGGCATTTCCGCTCCCCCAGGCAGGGGGAGAGGTGGCCCGTAGGGCCGGAGTGGGGGTGATTGGCGCCAGCCAAGCCCGATAGTGCAACAGCTTTCCTCATCGCACCTTCGTCCTCGGGTCGAGCAGCTTGTAGAGCAGGTCGGAGAACAGGTTGATGGCGATGAAGACCGAGCCGATGACGATGGTGCCGCCGAGCACGGCGTTCATGTCGGCGTTCTGCAACGAATCGGTGATGTAGAGGCCGATGCCCGGCCAGGAAAACACCGTCTCGGTCAGCACCGAGCCCTCCAGCAGCCCGGCATAGGAGAGCGCGATCACCGTCACCATCGGCACCGCCGCGTTGCGCAGGGCGTGGCCCCAGATGATGCGCGTTTCCGACAGGCCCTTGGCACGCGCGGCGACGACGTATTCCTGGCTGAGCTCGTTCAGCATGAAGGAACGCGTCATGCGGCTGATATAGGCGAGCGAGAAATAGCCGAGCAGCGCGCCGGGTAGGACGATGTGGCGGAACACGTCCCAAAACACGTCCCATTGGCCCTGCATGGCCGAATCCAGCAGGTAGAAGCCGGTGACCGGCGTGAAGGTGTACTGGTAGACGATGTCGATGCGGCCGGGGAACGCCACCCATTGCAGCTTGGCGTAGAACAGCACCAGCGCCAGCAGGGCCAGCCAGAAGATCGGCACCGAATAGCCGACGAGGCCGACGACGCGCACGAACTGGTCGGCGAGGCTGCCGCGCTTCACCGCCGCCAGCACGCCGAGCGGGATGCCGAGGATGGTGCCGATCAGGGTGCCGACCGTGGCCAGCTCGATCGTTGCGGGGAAGACGCGGCGGATGTCGGCCATCACCGGATTGGTGGTCAGCACCGAGGTGCCGAAATCGCCGTTCAGCGCCGACTTGATGTAGATCCAGAATTGCTCGATCAGCGGCAGGTCGAGCCCCATCTCGCGGCGGGTGCGCTCGACCACGCTTTCGGGCGCGCGGTCGCCGAGCACCGCCAGAACCGGGTCGATGGGGATGACCCGGCCGATGAAGAAGGTCACGGCGAGCAGGCCGAGATAGGTCGTCGCCGCGATCAGCAGGAAGCGGCCGATGCCGCCGGCGATGGCGAGCGCGCGGCCGCTGCCGCGCGCCCCCGCCTGTTGTTCAACCGCGCTCAAGGAAACGGCCTTCCGGCTATTCCTTGGAAACCTGACTGACGAAGTTGGTGTCGAAGCTCGGGCCGAGCTTGAAGTCCTTCAGGTTGGCGCGCAGGCCGGCGACTTCGAGCTGCTGGTGGATGATGACGAAGGGGCTTTCCTCCAGCGCCTTCTTCTGCAGCTCCTGGTACATCGCCGCGCGCTTGGCCGTGTCCTTCTCAAGAAGCGCGGCTTCCGTCTGCTTGGTCAATTCCGGGATGTCCCAGGCGTTGCGCCAGGCCAGCGTCTTGGTCTTGCCGTCGTCGGAATTGTCGGTATTGGAAACGAAGGTCTGCGCGTTCGAGTTCGGATCGAAATAATCCTGCCCCCACTGGCCGATATAGATGTCGTGGTTGCGGGCGCGGTACTTGGTCAGCGTCTGCTTGCCGTCGCCGGGGATGATCTCGATCTTGACGCCGGCCTGCGCCGCCGTCTGCTGGATCGATTCGGCCATGGCCGTCGTCGGCTGACCGTTGCGAACGTCCATGGTGACGCTGAAGCCGTCCTTCAGCCCCGCCTTCTCCAGCAGTTCCTTGGCCTTGGCGACGTCGAGCTTGAAGGGGTTCTCGTCAAGTTCGCCGAGGTCGCCCTTGGGCAGGAAGGTCTGGTGGATCTCGCCGATGCCCTTGAGGATGGTCGAGCCCAGCGCGTCGTAGTCGACCAGGTACTTGAACGCCTGGCGCACTTCCGGCTTGGCCAGCTTCTCGTTCTTCTGGTTCAGGCTGATGTACCAGACCGTGCCCTTCGGCGCGCTCACCGTGGCGAGATCCTTGTTGTCGGCGATGGCGTTGAGGTCGTTCGGCTCGAGGTTGCGGGCGACGTCGATGTCGCCGGCCTGCAGGGCCAGGCGCTGCGCCGAGCTTTCCTTCATGTGGCGATAGATGACGCGGGCGAGCTTGGCCTTCTCGCCCCAGTAGTTGTCGTTGCGCTCCATGACGACGGCCTCGTTGGCCTTCCATTCGCGCAGCTTGTAGGGGCCGGAGCCGGCATAGCCGGTCTTCATCCAGGCGTTGCCGAAGTCGTTGTCCCACTTGTGGTCGGCGTCCGGCGTCACCGCCACGGCGTGTTCCTTGACCAGCTTGGAATCGACCACGGAGCCCACCGTCGAGGACAGACAGTTCAGCACGAAGCTCGGCGCGTAGGACTTGTCGACGGTGAACTGGAAGGTGGTGTCGTCTACTGCCTTGGCCTTTTCGGCGACGTTGTCGCCGGTGATGCCGAACTGGTTGATGATGAAGGCCGGGCTCAGGTCGAGCTTGACGACGCGCTCGAAGGAATAGGCGACGTCGGCGGCGGTGATCGGGTTGCCGGAGGCGAACTTCAGCCCGGGCTTGAGCTTGAAGGTGTAGACGAGGCCGTCGTCCGAGATCGTCCAGCTTTCGGCGAGGTCGCCCTTGACCTTGGAGGTGTCGTTGAGGTCGATGCGGATCAGAAGGTCGTAGGTGTTGCCCGTCACTTCCGCCGTCGACAGCTCGAACGCCTCGGCCGGATCGACGCTGATGATGTCGTCGATCGCGAAGCCCTCGACCAGCGTGTCGGCCGGCGTCACGGCAAAGGCGGGCGATGCCGCCACGAAAGCGGACAGGGCGGCGCCTGCCAGCCACATGCGGGAGCGCAGGGCGATCTTTTCCATCATCATCGGAGTGTTCCCTTTGTTTTGTCAGAGGGTTCGATCAGGTTGCGTTCAGGCCGGATCGAACGATGGCCCGAACCATAGCGGGCGGTTTCGTCGCCAGCAACAGCGCTTTTGACGGTCATCACAGCGGGCCCGTGAGCCGGTTGGCGGCGGTCGCCGCCATCGCCTCGGCCAGGCTCATCGTCCAGCGATCGCGGCAATAGGCCCGGAAATCGAAGCAGGGCAGGCCGGGGCAGACCTCGAATTCGATGAGGTGGAGCGTGTCGTCGGCCTCGACGCGCAGGTCGAGCGAAAAGACGTCGCGCAGGCCGAGGCCGCGCATCAGCCTGCCGGCGAGCGCGCGGGTGCGGGCGTCGGCTTGCGGTTGGCTGCGCGCCACCGGCTCCAGCACCGGCTCAGTGTAGCGGCCTTCGGCTTTGGCGGCCGCGCCGGTGTCGCCGTAGAGGGCGAGGCTGTCTTCCATGGTCTGGAAGTCGGCGCCGGATTCGACGAAGGAAACGCCGAGCGGGTCCGTGCCGGCGGCGGGCTCGACGGCGAGGAAGGAGGCGCGCGCGTTCCGGCCCGCGACATAGGGCTGGACGATGGCGTCGTCACGATAATGAGCGAAGATGCGCCGGCTAAGTTCAAGCGCGTGATCCAGTTCGAAGCAGCGGGAATCCGGCCAGATGCCGATCTTGGCGCCGAGCCGGTTCGGCTTGACGAACCAGCCTTGCGGCGATGCAGGCGGCGGTGCCAGCCATGCGCTGTCGCGCGCCAGGCCGGCGGGCGGGACCGGCAGGCCGAGTGCCGCAAGCACCGCGCCGGAGCGGAACTTGTCCTGGCACAGCGCAAACAGGGAATCGTCGGCGCCGATGGTCCGGAAGCCGCTGAGCCGCGCCAGCGCCGGCGCCGCCCCGCCACGGAAATAGGCGATGCCGTCGGTCAGCGTCCACACGAGCGTCGATGCCGGATCGCGCCCGGCAAGGGCCGTGGCCGCATCGTCCAGTTCAACCGGCGCAAAGCGCAGGCCACGCGCCGCGCAGGCGGCGGCGATGGCGTCGAATTCGGCCGTCAGGTCGGTCGACTGGGCGAGGTAGGAGGCGATCTCGACGGCGCGCTGCGGTTCGAAACCCTCGGCGGTCAGCCGGTCGAGGCAGGCCCGTTCGGGCTCATGGATCAGGACGAGTTCCGCGCTGGGCATGCTTCTTGGGGGTCCGATGATCCGGTCAGTCTCGCATTCGCGCAGGGCCCGGCATCCGATAAAACCGACGCGGGATCACCAGCGGCGCGACATGCTCAAATCAGCACGCGGGGCTCGAAGCGGCCGCGCACCGGCAGGTCGATCAGGAAGGTCTTGCCGGCATGCGGATCGGCGGCGCGCTGGCCGGCATCCATGTCCGCCCAGGCCGAGGTGACCGCCAGCCTGTCGGCCCTGGGGCCGTAGAAGGCCGGGCAGGAGGGTTGCCTTGTCGGCATGCGGATCGAGCGCGCCAGCTTGCCGTCGGGAGAATAGGCGTTGACGCAGGCCTCGCCCCAGCGGGCGTTCCACAGCGTCCCGTCGAGATCGACCACCGAGCCGTCATGGTCGCCGCTGCCGCCGCCACGGTCGGCGAACGCTTTCGGCTCTCCGGCCGGCAGGCCCGTGGCCGGGTCGCAGGCGGTGCGCATGATCAGGCCGGTCCTGGAATCGGTGTAGTAGGCGATCGCGCCGTCGGCGGTGAAGGCGATGGAGTTCGGGATGGAGATGTCGGCGAACAGGCGTCGCAACTCGCCCTTGAAGAACCAGTAGATCGAGCCGGCGCCCGTCTCGGCCTTCTTGCCCATGGTGCTGATCCAGAAGGCGCCGCAGGGATGGACGCGGGCGTCGTTGGAGCGCGTCACCGCATTGTCGGCCTCGACCGGCGTGTGCAGCGTGAGTTTGCCGGTGGCGGTGTCGCGCAGGTAGAGCCCGTCCTCGGCCGAGATGAGTTGCCGTCCGCCGTCGACGATGGCGATGGCGCTGGCCATGCGGCTGAGCCGATGCGTTTTCGTTTCGGTTCCGGAACGATGCTCGACCAGCAGGCCGTTGACGATGTCGAACCAGTAGAGCGTGTCGGTTCCCGGATCGTAGCTCGGGCCTTCGCCGAGTTCGCAGATGGTGTCCGACAGGGCCGTGACGGCCGGCTCGCTCATGGCCTGCCCCCGAAAACGGAATCCCAGGCGGCGACGGCGGCGCGGGCCTTCGCCACCACTTCGGCCACCGTCATGCCCGGCTTGAACAGGCTGGAACCCAGTCCGAACACGCTGACGCCCGCCGCCTTGTAACCGGCGAAATCCTTGTCGGAGACGCCGCCGACCGCACCGATGAGTGTTTCGGCCGGCAGCACGGCGCGCATCGCCGCGATGCCGCCCGGCCCGAGCACGCTGGCCGGGAAGAATTTCAGCGCCGAGGCGCCGAGGCGGATCGCCAGGAAGGCTTCGCTCGGGCTGAACACGCCGGGCATCGTCACCATGCCATGATGCGCGGCGCGTTTCATCACCTCGGCGTCGATGTTGGGGCTGACCAGCAGGCGTCCGCCGGCACCGTGCAGGCGGTCCGCGTCGGCTTCCGTCAGGACGGTGCCTGCGCCGACCAGCGCCGTCGCCGGTAGTGCTGCGGCCAGCCGCTCGATCGACACGAACGGATCGGGCGAATTGAGCGGCACTTCGATCGCCTCGATGCCGGCGGCGAAAACCGCCTCGCCGACGGCGACTGCTTCGTCCGGCTTCAGTCCGCGCAGGATGGCGACCAGACCGCGTGCCAGTTTGGGGAAGGGGGCAGTTTGTGTCATGCGGGCTCCTGCGTCGAAGCGATCATGCCGTTCTCCCGTGCCGCGGCAAACAGCCCGGCGCGCACAGCCTCGTCGGCATCGACGGGCCGGATCGCGTGTCCGGCAAGGCCGAGAGCCGCGCCATAGAGCACGCCGAGCGCACCGGAGGCGACGAGCGCGACCGGCTGCTTGCCGGCTGGATAGCGCCGGCCGGCCGAGGCGATCTCGGCGCCGATCAGCAGGCCGGAAAGGCAGGCAGCGGCATCGTCCGGGCCGAGCCCGTGCAGCAGGCCGGCGGCGCGGATGGAAAACAGCCGGCCCGTGATATCGCCGCCTTCGGCAAGGGCTGCCTCGCACCAGCGCCGGAACGCCGGGCTGTCGGCGGTCACGGCGGCGGGATGCTCACCGAGCGAATGGCGCAGGATGGAGTGCGCCGCCAATACGGAAAACAGTTCGCCCGTCGGCCATGTGCCGAAGCCGGTCACCGCCCCGTCCTCGACCGCGACCCATTTGGAATGCGTGCCGGGCATGCACACGATGTGCCGGCCGCGCCCCGCCAGCCCGGCGCCGGCAAGCTGTGTCTCCTCGCCGCGCATCACGTCCGGCGCCTCTGCCAGCCGTTGCGCCATGCCGGGCACGATGCGGACGTCGCGGGCGGCGTCCGGCACGCTCAGCGCGCCGCGCAGCACGGCCGAAAGCGGCGACGGCACGTCGACATAGGGCGCCTCCAGCCAGCCCTGGCGGGCGCCGACCATGCCGCACATGATGACCGGCAGTCCGGCCGGCGCGCCGGCAGCCGCCAGATGCCCCTCCAGAACGGCGGCGAAGCCTTTGTCGCGGGCGCTGATCAGGCCGTCGTCGCCGCGCCGCTCGGCCAGCACCGTGCCGGAACCGTCGAGCAGCCAGAGCCTCAGCCGCGTCGTGCCCCAGTCGACCGCCGCGATGGCCGGCGCTGCGCTCACAGCACGCCTCCGTCGATGATCAGCGTCTGCGCCGTCAGCATGGCGGAGGCGTCGGAGGCGAGGAACAGGCAGGGCCCCACCATGTCGTCGGCCACCATCATGCGGGGGATCGCCTGGCGGGCGATGTGGCTGTCGAGATTGTCCCCCTTCACCCAGAGTTTCCGTTGCCGTTCGGTGACGACCCAGCCCGGCGCGATGGCGTTGACGCGGATTCCATGCCGGCCGTAGCGCCCGGCCATGCCCTTGGTCAGGCCGATGATGCCCGCCTTGGCGGTCGTATAGGCCGGCATGTCGCCCATGTTGAGCATGAAGGACGTCGAGGTGAAGTTGACGATGGCGCCGTGGCCGGCGGCCTTCATGCCCGGCACCACCGCCTGCACGGTGAAGAAATGCGGCCTGAGATTGACGGCGAGGTTGGCGTCCCATTCCTCCGGCGTAACGTCTTCGGCGGCATGGCGATCGTCGCGCGCGGCATTGTTGACCAGCACCGTCGCCGGGCCATGGCGGGCGGCCGCCTCCGCCACCGCCGCGCGCAGCGCGCCGACATCGGCGAGGTCTGCCTTGAGATGGAGCGGACGGTTGCCGGTTTCGGCAAGCGCTTCGCACAGCGCCCGGCTGGGTTCCTCGGCGATGTCGATGAAGGCGACCCTGGCGCCCTGCCGCACGAAGCCTTCGGTCAGCGCCGCGCCGATGCCGGAACCGCCGCCGGTGATCAGCACCGAGGCGCCCTCAAGGTCGGCGAACCGCGCCGATGGCATCATGATTGTCTCCCTCCACCGGCGGCGACAGGCCGCGATGCGGGGCGCATCCTAGCCGGCCGCGATGCGCGGGCAAGCGCGAAAAGCGGCGCCTGGCCTGTTTTGTCGGACAAAATCGCGGGAGCAGCGGCTCTCGGGCTGTAATATAATTAGTTAAGCCTGCTGACAGATCGAATACTCAATGATAGCTTGAGCGTATGCAGATTACACGATGGGCTGGGGGAATTTTCTCTGTCTCGGTCACCATTAGTTGTTTGGTGATTCCGATGATGTTCCCCTCCATCAATCCTGTTTTGGGATGGATCCTCTTAGCGGTATGTGGATTTTCTGCCATTTTGGCAGCAGTTCTTTGGTTGTTCCCTTGGTCTTTGAATATTTGTCGACGTCTGAGCCTGTGGATATCAATGCACAAACAAGATGAAAGCTGGATATCGTTGAGTCTCGCATCAAAGTGGCTTTCGCTAAACGCGGGGCCATTATTAAAGAAGAAGCTGTCGGAGATAGCGCCGATGAGGGCTGAGGATTACTGCGCAGCGCTATTGATAAGCCAGATCAATGCTGGATCAGCGAGGGCTCGTGGCATCAGGTGCGGCGGGACGGAGACGCAAGACATCCCCCGTCATGAAGGATTTAAGCGAAACCATAGTGAAGCGGACAACTTGGTAGTTGATCGATACGGCGTTATCGAGCCGGCCTTTTATCAAGTTACAGTACGCCGTGAGCAACTCAATGAAATCAAGAAAATAGCTGAAGATATCCATTCATATTACGAGAGTCGGCCAGTACCAGCAATTGAGGTCGTAGATTGTTTTGGTAGTCGTTTTTCGAATATCACTGTTTCGGGTTCATCGGGATTTGCTGCGCGGAATAGTACAGATATATCTCTCACTAATGCAATTGCTAATGGTACGCAAGATAAAGGTGGGGTTGGGTTTGAGTTTGATAATTCTTCTGGCGCGAAATTGCGCGACGTAGAGTCAAATAATTTTGAAAAGGGGTATCGTTTCAAAGATTCGCCTGATGCTGGCCTGAGAAGGGTTAGAGCCGATGGGAAAAATCCAAATGAAGACGTGGGCGATATTTGAGAGCTTACGTTTTTAGTTTCGAGTAGAATTTATTCCGTTGGGTTGTGGAATTTGATATCACTCGCTGCCGCCGTCACAACGCCTTGATGCGTTGCGCGCCACGGAAGGAATCGCGCAGGTAGCCGAGCGTGGCCTCGGCGTCGGCCGGCTTGCCGAACAGGTAGCCCTGGCCACCGCCGCAGCCGAACTGGATGAGCCTGTCGGCCTGCGCCTCCTCCTCGATGCCCTCGGCGACCACGTCCATGCCCAGCCCCTCGCACATGGCGAGGATGGCGCGGATGATGTGCTCCGAGGGTCGGTCCTCGAGAATGGAGGAAACGAAGGCGCGGTCGATCTTGAGCTTGTCGAAATGAAATTCGCGCAGGCGGCCGAGCGACGACTGGCCGGTGCCGAAATCGTCCAGCGAGACGCGGATGCCCACCCGCTTCAGGTCCTCGACGATCTTCTCGGCCGAGGCCGGGTCGTTCATCAGGCCGGTTTCGGTGATCTCGACCTCCAGCCGGCGCGGATCGAAGCCGTTGCGGTCGAGGATCGACAGGATGTGCAGGCCGGTGTTCTGGTCGACGAGCTGCGAGGGCGACAGGTTGAACGACAGGAACAGGTCCTTCGGCCAGGCGCGCGCGGCCTCCGTCGCCTTGCGCAGGATCAGCTGCGACAGCGGCCCGATGATGCCGCGCTCCTCGGCGATCGGGATGAAGACGGCCGGCGAGATGGGGCCGAGGTCGCGGTCGGTCCAGCGCGCCAGCGTCTCGAAGCCGATGACGCGGCGCGTGGCGAGGTCGACGATGGGCTGGAAGTGGGGCTCCACCTCGCCGGCCGACACGGCGCGGCGCAGCGCCTGCTCGATGCGGGTGACGTGCTTGGCCGCCTCCTCCATCTCGCGTGTATAGACCATCACCTTGCCGCGCCCCGAGCGCTTGGCGTGGTAGAGCGCGGTCTCTGCCTTGTTGACCAGGATTTCGGTCGTTTCGTCGCCGGAATAGAACAGCGAGCAGCCGACAGAAGCCGAAAGGCGGGCGGTGCGCTCGCCGACGTCGTAAGGCGCCGACAGGATCTCGATCAGCATGCGCGCCCTCTCGGCGGCCGCTTCCTCGGAAAACACCATCGGATAGAGGAAGGCGAACTCGTCGGCGCCGATGCGGCAGACGCTGGAATGCGAATCCATCGAGGCGCGCAGGCGCATTGCCACCTGGATGAGGATGTCGTCGCCGGCCTTGTGGCCGAACAGGTCGTTGATGGGCTTGAAGCCGTCGAGGTCGACGATGCCGACGGCAAAGGGTGCGGGATCGTCGGCACGGTCGGCGATCAGTCGCTCCACCTTGTCGAAGAAGCGGCGATGATTGCCCAGTCCCGTCAGCGGATCGGTGAAGGCCAGATCCGTTCCATCCCTGTATGCCTGCCCGGTGCCAAACGAAGTTTGCATCGGTTTTCCTGTTCTGATGCCGGAAATTGCGGCGACCATGGCAGAAAACCGTTTAGGAAAAGTATCTCCGGCGCATTTCTATGACGAAATACGTCGGCTTGTGGACAGACATGTCCGGTTCCTCGTTTCACGCCGCTGACGGCAACGTTCAAAACGGGACGATTGGCAGCGCCCCGCCAAGCCTGTAGAGCAGGGCGCACTGCAAGCCGGAGACCGAGACCGCCATGCCGCTCGATATCGCCGTCCAGATGGACCATGTCAGAACCGTCAACATCGTCGGCGACACGACGTTCGCGCTGTCGCTGGAGGCGCAAAGGCGGGGCCACAGGCTCTATCATTACACGCCCGACCGGCTGGCCATGGTCGGCGGCAAGGTCTTCGCGCGTCTCGAGCCGATGACCGTGCGCGATGAGAAGGGCGACCACTTCTCGCTCGGCGAGCCGGTGCGCACCGATTTGTCGGAGATGGACGTGGTGCTGCTGCGCCAGGACCCGCCCTTCGACATGAACTACATCACCACCACCCATATGCTGGAACGCATCCACCCCAAGACGCTGGTGGTCAACGACCCGGCATGGGTGCGCAACAGCCCGGAAAAGATCTTCGTCACCGAATTTCCCGACCTGATGCCGGAAACGCTGATCACCAAGGACCCGGCCGAGGTAGCCGCCTTCCGCAAGGAACACGGCGACATCATCGTCAAGCCGCTCTACGGCAACGGCGGTGCGGGTGTCTTCCACCTTCCCGAGGCCGACCGCAACCTCGCCTCGCTGCTTGAGATGTTCGCGCAGCTTTTCCGCGAGCCGTTCATCGTCCAGCGCTACCTGAAGGACGTGCGCAAGGGCGACAAGCGCATCATCCTCATCGACGGCGAGCCGGTCGGCGCCGTCAACCGCGTGCCGGCCGAGACCGAATCGCGCTCCAACATGCATATCGGCGGCCGCGCCGAGAAGACCGAGTTGACGCCGCGCGAACGCGACATCTGTGCCGCCATCGGCCCGGAATTGCGGCGCCGCGGCTTCATCCTCGTCGGCATCGACGTGATCGGTGACTACATGACCGAGATCAACGTCACCTCGCCGACCGGCATCCGCGAGATCAAGCGCTTCGGCGGCGCCGACGTCGCCGCCCTGTTCTGGGACGCGGTGGAAGCCAAGCGCACGTAAGGCTTCGCCGGAAAGTGGATGCCGGTTTTCGGCAAAAGCGATGCGGAAACAAAAGCTGCATCCGGTTGCGCCGAATCTGTTCCGCCGGCGCAACCGGATGCAACCGCGCTACAGCTTCGGCGCGAGATTGTTCTTGAAATGTTCTTGATCTGATCGGCGATCCATGCTTGTCTTGCGTGGGGTTGCGCCGATGCGGCGCAGGTCCCATCGGGCGGGTGCGGACGGTTCCGCATCGGATGGGGACGAAAATGGTTTCTCGCGTGCGCACGGTCGCATTCCAGGGCATCGAGGCGGTGCCGGTGGACGTGCAGGTGATGGTCGCGCCCGGCAAGGTCGGCATGTCCATCGTCGGCCTGCCGGACAAGGCGGTGGCCGAGAGCCGCGAGCGGGTGCAGGCGGCCCTCCATGCCTCCGGCCTGTCGATGCCGGCCAGGAAGGTGACCGTCAATCTCGCCCCGGCGGACCTGCCGAAGGAAGGCAGCCACTAATTCGCCAGATTGCCTAATTTGCAAGGTCTATAGACGAGCGGGTGTTTTCCACTCACCAGATACTCACCGACGACATGGATTGACGCCCCGCCCTGCCGGCGCAAAAATGCGCTAGCTTGGGAGGAACGACGATGGCAGGGGGATTTGAGGAAAGCCATGAGCGGATGGTGGCCATTGAATGGCTGTTAGGCAAGCTGGCGGCTGAACATTGCCTAGCAAAGCCTGATCCGCTCGCCGAGGCCAATCGATTGATCGAAGAGGGCGAAATCTACAGCCAAGCAATTTCGGCAGTGGCGACAAAGAGTGGCGTTCACACTCAGTTTCAGACTGCCGTATCGATAGGCACCGCTATCGGGATGCTGCTTGAAAACGTGCGCGACGATGTAGAAGCGAGTCTCTGACTGGAAGGGGATTGGCCGATGCTACGATTTTTCGTAATTGCCGCCGTTGCCACGGTCGCATGTACGCCGGCCTTCGCCGTCACATGCAAATCAGTCAATGCAAAGATGGGAAACAGGAGCGTGACAGCGTCGATGAAATTGACGCTAAAGGGAACGACCCTGACTTCTAAAGGGGTGATGAACGGCGTAGCTGGACCGCCTCGGAAGCTCCGATGCTCACCTGTGAAGGACGGCGTCTTTTGCACGCAAGAATTCGCCAATTACACGGTCCAGATCATCACGACCGGAAAACGACTTGTTCAGACATTCAGTGATGCATCATCCGGCGATGCCGGTAGCTTGGTGTTCCGCTGTGACAAATCTTTGAAAATGAAGCCGTGATCACCGGTCATATCGGCGCTATTCGCAGCGTGAAAAAGCTTCGGCTTAAACTCGTATATTTTTACGGATGCACCGAGTTTCAAAGCTCCGACCAACTTTTTCGCGATAGAAATAGGCGACGTTGAACGCGGATTTCTTGTGGTTTCCCTTCCCTAATGACGGCCATTCACGATAGCGCTCTATTGCATCTTCGGTGAATGGGGTTGTTGAAAAGTCGTAAAGCACAATAAGTGCAAGGCCATCATGCTTCATTAGTTTTTTGATCTCGGTAGAATTGGTGACGCTCGACAGGTTCGATTTCGGATCAGTCGGTCTTCTGACGGCGAATTCAATTGCCAAGTCGCCCACGACATAATCAACGCTGCCCTTGCCGGTTAAGCTTCCTGGCAAGGCGGATCGCGTCTCGGGTGCCACCTCCCAGAAGTACCCGAGCAAGTATGTCCGGAGCAGAGGTTGAAGGTCGCGCTCCCTCATGTTCGTCAAAGGTAGAGTCTTTCGGAATTCGCGCTTATGCAAACTGTCATAAAAAAATTCAAATGCTTCGACGGCCTGCTTCACAGTGATTGCCATTCCGCCCCCCTGGACATCTGCTTCGAAGTACAGCGAAAGGCGGCTGTGCTCAAGCGGATTATCTGCGATGCCAGTATTCAAAATTTACAGACATCGTGACGCGGAACCAGGCGCCGTTGTTGGCCCACTCGATATCGCTTTCGGACTTGGACCGGTTGCCTGTGCGGTGTTGGCGGAAAACGCAGGCGCAAAGTTTTCGTTTGCGTCTCCGTGCCCCATCGAAGCGTTGGCCGCTCTGGCGCTGTTGCCCTTGGCGGCTGTGAGACCGCACCACCGCCCCGGCATAGGTGCCCATCTAGCGCCGCTCCGTGATGACCAGCGCCGGATAGCGCGCGCCGGCAGAGAAGCTGCTGGCATCGAGGTCAGGTCGGATCGCCAGCGTTGAAAGTTGGACGGTCATTGGCATGGCTCCTTCGGATTGAGCAGATGGTCGAAGCTGGGCGCGACAAGTGATGCGAGGTCTTGGGGGTCGCGGGCAGGCATACCCTCAAACCGGATCGAAGCCATGCCGGCGATCAATTCGCGGGCTTCCGCCTTCTTGCGTGCGGCGATCAGGCTTTGAGCACGCTGCACATTGAAGTGTAGTGCTCGACAGCCGTTGACCCAGCCCTCAGCGCAGCAGTCGGCGGCGCGGAGCGCGTCATCAGGCGGTGTGAAGCCGCCAAAGTCTCACGGGCGTTCATTGGATACCTCATGGCATTGAAAGGTGCTGCGCCAATAGTTCGGCGATCGCCTGGCGCGAACACCATCCGGCCTCCGTCGGCCGACCGCAGCACATTCGTGGCTGCAATATTTTGTATGTGATCGCTTGGTGTTGCGGATCGGCTCACCGCACGTCACGCATACAAGGCTTGCCCGCTTCTCGGCGCGGGCGTCGGCGGTAAGGCTGTTGAAATAGGCGTTGTTGCACTGCTTGTTGCAGAACGTCGTCCGCCAGTGGCGATAGATCGGCAGGGCCTCGCCGCACCACGCGCACCAGCCGTCCTCCTGATCGGTGTAGTATTTCTTCCCGTCATCGGGCAGCGTCTCTTTCATTTGACGCCCTCGTATTTCAAGGGGCTGCGTCCGAACCGCACCAGCCCCGAGTTGTGAACGTTTCGGCACTGGATGGAGCAGAAGCGCTGACCGGGACGGTTCGGCCTGAACTTCGCCTCACAGACCTGGCAGGGCTGTTCCGGCTGCCTGGCGCTCCAGGCTGCGAAATATGCGTAGGTGCGGGCGTTTGCCGCTTCCTGATCGTTTCGTCGGGCAATGGCGTTTCTATACGCCAGCCCGCATTCGGATGAGCAGAACTTGTAATGCCCCTCCGGCAGCGGGGCGCGGCAACGGAGGCAATCGTCACGCTCGACACGAAGCACACCGTCCTGTGTCCACTCCGGTTGTCCTTCCTGCCACGTCGGACGTTCGGCACCCACCAGCAAGAGCGCGGCCGCGACGATATCGGCAGCGGCCTGATCGGCTTCGATCCATGACCATCCCTGAAGACAGAATGAGCTTCGAAAACCGTGGCGGCACGCTGCTTCGAACTGGAATTTCGAAGGCTCGCCCTTGCGCAGGATGGTGGCGGCCCTGTCGATCAGATGCCGCCGGCGCGCCCGGTTCAGCTTTCGCGCCAGGCCTCTCGTCGCCGGCTGTTCGGCCACGGCGACTATTTTGGCGTCGGCCGCGACCTGTATGGATCGAAGATATGCAAGGAGTTCCGGCGACAACTGGAGCATCAGAACGCCCCCATGTCTTCCGACCAGTCGTCGGAGTCGTAGATGGAAGCGTTTTCACCGGCAGCGCACCGCGCCACGGCCATGGCGGCGGCCTGGGCACCGTCGATGCGATCCTTGCTCTTGCCCTTGTGGAAGGTGCGATTGCCGGCCTTGTCGGTTTCGACGGCGATGTTGTCGAAGTTCCAGCGCAGGACGGGATTGCCGCCGTGGCGAAAGCGGCCGGCGAGGATGGCCCGCTCCAGTTCCTTGACGGCCGGGGCCATCGTGATCCAGCCTTGCCGCATGGTGGCGGTCGGGAAGCCATCGGCCGTCAACGGAGCCATGACGGCTTGCGCATAGGCCGGGTCGAATGCGATCTCCTGCACGGCGAACCGCTCGCACAGGCCGCGAATATGAGCCTCGACGGCGGCGTAGTCGGTGACATTGCCGGGCGTCGGAATGATGAAGCCCTCTGCCGCCCATTGCGGGTACGGCACCCCGTCACGATCAGCCCGACCGCGCAGATTGTCGCCCGGGACGAAGAACCATGCCGCGACCTGAAACCCGTCGTCACCGTCGCGCCAGCACGCCACCACGGCCGTCAGATCGGTGGTGAGGCCCATGTCAACAGCGATCCAGCACGGCTCGCCCTCCAGTTCATCGAGATCGACCGGGCCGCTGCCGGCGTCGTAGACCGACATTTCGACAAAGGGCGAGGTGGAATGATCCAGCCAGCGGTTGAGGTTGAACTGGAGGAAGCTGTCACGGTCGGACGGCGAGTTGATCGCCTTCTGTGCCTTGTCGCGGTAGCTTTCGAGGTCGGGATAGCCGAGCGCCATACCGGGGTTGACGGCGTGCCAGACTGCCTCGTCCTTCCAGTCGTCGCCTTCCTCGGCCATGAAGATGACGGGCAGCGTGGCCGGATCGTCGATCTCGCCCTTCTGGACCTTGATGGCATAGTCCACCGTCTTCCAGGCGAGGTTTTCCTGCCCCCTGCCGGACGTGGTGGCGACGATCAGCAGCGTGCCAGGGACTTTGACCAAGGCACTGTCGAGCGCTTCCCATTGGCGCTGTCCAGCCCTGCCTTCCCAGGCGTGCAGTTCGTCGGCGATGACGACGTTCGGGGTCTTGCCGTGCTGGACCTTGCCGTCGCTGGCAACCGCGATGTAGCGGCTGCGATCTCGCTGGAACCGGATGGTGGAGACATACTCCCGCACCGAAAGGTGCTTGGCGAGCCGCCTATCGTTCTGGACGATCAGCGCCGCCTCGTTGAACAGTTCCATGGCTTGCTCATGGGCCGATGCCGCCGACACGATCAGGTTTCCCGGCTGCTTCTCCGGGCCGATCAGGTGCAGGAGCGTGATGGCGGCGCACAGGCTTGTCTTGCGGTTGCCGCGCGGCAGAAGCAGCACGAGGCGGCGCACGACGCGCGTGCCGTCCTCATGGCGCGGGCCGTACAGCTTGCGGATGATGCGCTCCTGCCAGAGGTCAAGCTGGAAGGGGTGACCAGCGGCCGGGTTCTTCGGATGCTTGAGCCGGCGAAGCCATTGCACCGCACGCTCGCCGAAGCCGAATGGATCGGGAATGTTCGAACCGTCAGTCGTCCAGCAGGGTGTCATCATCGTCGTCGTCCCTGATGGAAGGCCGCGAACGAGAAACCGGCGTCAGGCCAAGCTCAGCGGCAAGCAGACGAGCCCGCGTCATGGCGTCGGACTGGATGCCGACTGCCGGATTGCGCTTCATGCCGAGGCTGATCGGTCCGTTTTCGGTATCCTTGAAGGCTTCGAAGACGTGGCCGTGCTCCTGAAGGTGGCGCTCCATCTCCCGCACCTGCCCGATGGCCGTGCAGTAGTTTTCGAGCGAGCCGAGGTCGGCCGTGGTCAGTATCTTGCGTTCGACGAGGATCGGCATGACGCGCCGCCATTCGGCCTTGGCGTCCTTTGACAGCCAGGCAGGCGGTGACGGCACGCGTTTCACGGCGCTGTTGTCGACGACGAGGTGCGGTTTGGTTCCCCTCATCGGCTGGAAACCCTATTTCGGGCAAATCTCGCGCTCTTGACCCGCGCGGTCCCGCCCCCTATGGCCGAAAGTCGCGATCCACCCCCCGTCTCCTGCCGTTCGCGGTGCATGTCCTTCGCGTTGCAGGAACGGCAGCCGGGCAGCCAGTTCGATCGGTCCATCCTGAGATCGGGACGAAGGTGGATGCTGACCTTGTGCCTGACGAGCACGGCGGGTTTGCCACAGGTGCAGGTCGGGTGAGCCTTCAGGAACTCGGATGCTTCCTTTTGGAATGACGTGTCATACCCACGCTGGCGGGCGGATAGACGTTCACGCTCTCCGGCTTGCTGGCAGGCGCATCGCACGCCTGACGCGACACGCTTGCCACAGGAGCATATGCGGGCGGGGCGCACCGGCATGATCAGCCTCTCACTTGAAGATCGATGCGGGTGAGCACACCACCCGGGCGGAAAGGCCGCACCGATATGACGCGGCAGGGCGTGCCGTTGATGACGACGAAGCCACTGGTCGTGGGAGCGCCGAACGTCTCCAGTCCCGTCGGGCTGACCGTTACCTCACGGTCCTGAGCCGAGATAAGACCGATGATCTCATTCGGTCCGTAGGCACGGACGCTGGCGCGGACGCTGACCTGTCCAACGGTGGTATTGCCGGTGCGCAAGATAACCGTCTCGCCTCGACGGGTCAGTGCGTCATCCAGTCGGACAATGCGGGCCGTTGCGGTATCGTCGAGGGCGGCCGTCATGCGGCATAGCCCGTATTCATGAAGCGGGAGAGCCGGGCGAGGATATCGGCGGGAAGGCCGTGGCTCGCTCCCGGCGAGCTTCCTACCCAACGGTCAATGCGCACCGTCTCAACGTTCGGTATCTCGACCGAGCGGGATTTCTCCAGCGGATCGGTCGCACCTTCAGAAAGTCGGATGCGCACCATGTCGGTGACGACGCCGACCAGGTTTGTCGGAACCTCGTCAGCTTCGAAGCCGGCCTCATAGACAACGACAATCTCACGATTGCGCCATGTCGATTGCCGGCCGTCGATCCAGCGCTCCAGCAAGCCCGCTTCGCTGTCCAGTGCCCGATCATCGAGGATGATGGCCTCGCCGCCGTCGGTGACGCTGATGATCTCGATGTCATGGCGACGGGAGAGCACCAGAACGTCGTAGTTGCTGGCGCTGAAGGTTTCCGTCAGGCGTTCCCGGCGAAGTGTCGGCTCGCCGCCCTTGCCCGCGATGATGCCGCAAGCGTCGGTGATTTCAGCGGCGATGCGAAGGCCCAGGGCCTCCAGTTCATCGTCGCGGCTGTCGTCAGCCACGCCGGCAGCGGCCCGCAACGCCTCGATAGGCGCGAGCGCAAGGTCATCCGCTGGCGTGGTGACGATCAGCATGGTCAGGCCACCGGACGACTGTCGGCGTGACCCTTGACCGCGACTGCACCGATCGCGACGGACGTGCCGCCGTTCTTGGTGGCGACGACGCGGACAAAGCGCTTGCTGCCGACGTACCCGACTTTGTAGGAGCTATCCGCCCCTACGGATGCTGGAAGGGTGTCGCCGGTAAGATCGGCGGCCACGGCGTCGGTGAAATCGCCGTCGGTCGTGGTGTTCGACTCCTGCACCTTCACGGTGAAGTCGCCGGCCGACGCGATAGCGCCGGTGTTGATGACGAAGGCCACGGAGCCGAAGCCGGCCGTGTCGATCGTATTGCCCTTGATGGTGGCGGACTGGACCGCCGGAGACAGCGCCAGGGCAACGCCGATGTTGTTTGCGAGATCGCGCATGATGAAGGTTCCTTTTCCGGTGCGCGTTGCAGTCAGGGTGAAGCGCGGCCCCTTACGAGGTCGCGCACTTGAGCAGCTTGATCGCTTCGGGCAGGACGACGCCGCCACCCACACGCCGACGGGCGTGGAACCGGACCTTGCCCTGCGTGCGCTGGGTGTACGGGTCCATGAAGATGGACAGGCCGATGCGGTCGTAGATGCGATAGCCGCGCTTGAAGTCGCCGAAGGCAATCGGCTGGGCGGCGGCTCCAACATCATCCATGTCGGGAGCCTCGATCACCGGGCGGCCAAGGATCGTCTCCGGTTCGCCGTCGCGGTAGGACGGCTGCCACAGGTAGACGCCGGTCGTGCCGTCTTTCAGTTTCCTGATTTGAGCCAGAGTGGAGGCGTTCATCATCCAGCTACCGGCCATGCGGTAGGCCTTGGGAAAGCTGTAGAGGAACGAGATCAGGAGATCGGCGGGAGCCGTGCCCAGCGTCGAGGCGTTGCCCGTCGGCATCGTGGCGAGGCCTGCTTTGAGGAAGCCCTTCGGCTTCTTGATGCCGTCGCCATTGATGAAGACATCGCCCTCCATCCGGCCGAATTCCTCGCCGATGTCGAAGGCGACTTCCGACTCGATATTGACGGCGCTGTCTTCCAGCAGCTTCAGGCTGACATCGACATAGCAGGCCGCTTCGTGAACCGGGATTTCGATCTGCCCATAGGTCGAGCCGGTTTCTTCGCGATCCTCGGTTTCGCCCACCCACTTGCCGGTCGGGCGTCCGGTGCGCTTCGGCAGGATGACCTCGCCGGCAGAAGTCGAGCCGACGCGGGCCGCCTGTCGCATCGGCGAGATTTCGACGATGTTCTTGATGACCTCGGCCTGGAACTCGCCGGGAGCGAGATAGCCGCCCTGCACGTCATTGCTGACGACAAGAGCCTTGCGTTCTTCCTCGGGCAGCTTGTCGCCGATCCGCAGATAGTTGGCGAAGGCCTTCCGTTCCTCGGTCGGTTCCTTCTTGTCGTCCTCGACCGTGGCGGGCCGGTTGACCTTGGCCTCGATCTTGTCCAGCCGCTCGATCAGCTTCGGGTCGACGCCCTTGCCTTCGACTGCCTTCAGACGATCGTCGACCGTCTTTTGCAGTTCCTCCAGCGACTTCGTGACGATGTTGATCGGATCCTCGTCGTCTTCAGCCTTCGTTACCAGTGTCGCGCTGGCAAGCAGCGCCGTCTTGTCAACGTGACGCATGTTTCAGTTTCCTTTCGTGAGCGCGGCCGCCGCGCGGTTGATGGCCTCGGCAAGTCGGATGGCCTGGACTACCGACTTCGCGGTGGTGAACCGCGCGCCGGGATGCATGCCGATCGGGACGGCGCTGCACTCGATCAGCTCTGCCTGGCTGATGGTGCGGCCACCGCCCTTTCGGGGTTTGGCTTTCTTGGTGATGAAACCGATGGAGACGGCCTTCATGCCGCCGCTCTTGATGAGCGCATGGACTTCGCGGGCGAGCGCCACTTCCTCAATCAGCAGCTTGCCCGTCAGGTGAAGGCCTTCGTCGGTATCGCGGGCTTCATGCCACGCGCCAATGGAGCTTTTCAGGTCGTGGCAGGCCAGCATCGGCAACGGCAAGTCGATGGTGCCGAACGCGCCCTTTTCGATCACGTCGCCGACGCGATCAGGATTGCCGTAAGGCCACGCCAGACACGAAACCGCGCCGGCATCGTCGAAGGCAATCTTCGTGGTGTAGTAGAGCCGATCCATCAGGAAGCCGCCTTTGCCGGCGCGGCCGGCTTCACTGTGATATTCGGGTTATCGTAGGAGCCGCCCTTGCCATCGGTGCGCGGCGGCAGGTCGAGCCAGTCGCGGCCCTCATCGGCCGACAGGACTTCCGATGCCCGCAGGCTGTTGATGGCCGTCGCCCGCTCGGTCAGGCTGGCGCGGGTGAGATCGTCGCGGTCGAAGCGGATGCGCGTCGTCGCCCGGTCTTCAGGAGCGATCAGCGCACGGGCAAGGCAGGCCTCCAGCGCCCGAAGCCACGGCTCCAGCGAGAAGATCAGGAACTCGCGCGTGGCCTGTTCCATGTTGGACCAGGTTTGCCGCGTCATTTCGTAGAGCAGCCCGAGCGGCACCCGGAAGGCGCGGGCGATTTCCTCGATCTGGAAACGGCGAAGCTCCAGAAACTGCGCGTCGGTCGACTTGAAGGTCAGTGGGTTGAAGACGCCGCCGTTGTAGAGCACGGCCGTTTTGCCGCTGTTCTCGCCGCCTTCGTGAGCCTGTCGCCATCCGGCTTTGATCCGATCCAGGATGGACTTGCTGAGATTGGCACCGACCGGGAACTGGATCACGCCGCCGGGCCGCGCGCCCTTCTTGAACAGGTTGCCGGCGTGTTTCTCCATCTCGGATGCCACGCCGATTGCCACGGCCGCCAGCGTCACCGGACACTTGTCGAAGGTGCTGCGCAGGTGGATGACATCGCCTGCCGGGATGGCGGTGCCGCCGCGCCGATAGGTCGGTTCGCCAGTCTCGGCATAGTCGACCGTGATCGTGCCGGATCGGTAGTGGATGATCTCGACGGGCTTGCCTTCAACGCGGTTCACCCACGCCAGCCCGCCCGCATCATTGGTGAGCGCCTGGGCGACGAGATCGCGGACGAACTCGAAACCGGCAAGCCAGTCGTTCACGTCGCCCAGGAGCAGCTTTGCGGCCGGCAGATCGGGATCGGCAACCCATTGCTCGCCATCCTTGCGCTCGACCATAATGTCCAGCGTGGCCGCCGCTTCGGAGATCGTGCGGACCGCCGCGCTGACTGCCGGGACGCGGAGTGCGGCCGATGCGGTAACGGCGATGCCACCGGCGGGGATGCCGGTGAACAGTTCAAACAGCTCAGGATCGGGATCGGCGAGGGTCGCCGCCTTTTTCTCGATATGTCGCGTCGGCCAAAATCGCATGGCCTGAAATTACGCGCGCGGGCGAGCCGTTCCTACTTGGCAAACCCTTGCAAACGCTAGGTATTCCTATCAAATCGACGCTGGAAAGATGGTACAGATTTGGACCATGGAGGGGTGTGTCCAATTTTGGACGGACCCCCATTGGGGGATGACCTCAATTCTACGAAGATGTAGAATTGGTCACGCTGCCGAGCGCAGCCAGTTCTCCAGTTCGGAGCGATAGGCGAAGTATCGGCCGCCCGGCCGGTGGATCGGGCAGTCGGTTTCTAAGGCGAAGCGGTACACCGTAGAGACGCTGACCCCGAGCGCCGCCGCAATAGACGGAGCGCCCCACAGCTTTTCGGGTTTCCCCAAGGGTTGGGAGACCCTTTCGAAGCGCTCGGGCGTGATTTCCGTCATGCTCGCTCCTGTCGCTGCCCTGTGACAGACGCGTCACTGAACATGTCTTCGCCGCCGTTGTGCAGCCGCGTGTGATGCTGCCGGCAGAGCCAACGCACTTCCAGCGGCTTCGAATAGTCGTCGTGGTGCCCGTCAACAGCGGGATCGCCGCAGACCTCGCAAGGGCCTTTGATCAGTGTCCCGGCCTTCAGCGCCCGCTGCACCGCTATGTGCGCGAGGTACTTTTCAGGATTTGCCCGTCGCCAGTCGGCCTGCCGGGTATCCGTCCTCAGGTTGAGGCTGGACGGTTCCGAACTGGTTCTCCACCGGTTCGGAACCGATACGGAAACCGCCCAGTTCGCCGTTCCGCTGTTTTCGCTGGCCTTTTCCGGCTGGTCAGCATCGTTTCGTGTCGAGTTCATGCCGCGCCTCCCGGCTGTCGCCCTTTGTAGGTCAGCCGGACCATTTCAGACTGCACGGCGTTGAAGAAGGCACGGACCTCGACCTCGATTGCCGTGTCGCTCACGCCTGACCGGGACATCTGCCCGGCTAGCGTGCTGACTGTCTGCCTCCAATACGTGTCGGCGGCTGCTCCGTGCTTGTCGAGCAGCTTGCGGGCGACATGGCGGACCTTCGCCGTCCGGTGGGCGAGCGGAAAGGCTACGACGGTGGCCGGAGGTCTCCATACGAACAGCGGCAGGTCGGTCTCACCCATGGTGTACCCCCCGAGAATATAGAAGATAGTGCCTCAAGTAGCCCCAGTGCAGTGCCTCAAGTAGCCCTAGGCCGGTGCTCCAAGTAGCCCTAGCAGATGGCCAGAAGTGGCACTGGGAAGCTGTTTCGATTTTCATGCCGCCACCTTGGGGGCTGAACCGCCCGCCACCTTGGGGGCCGAACCGCCCGCCACCTTCTTTTTCGGCTTCACGGCATCGATGCGACGGAGGGCGTCAGCCTCGTCCTTGACCCGCTTCCAATCATCCGTCGGCGGCACGTCTCGCCCCACGCCGGTTGGCAGATAGGTCAAGGTGTAGGCGCTTGCATCGCGTAAATCGCGGCTCCCTATGCCGGTTTCGCGATTAACCCGAACGAAGCCGAGAACTTCCGCTATCCGGATCATTTCCGTGACCGTATGCCGATTGAAGCCGGCCGCGATAAACTGAGTGTAGCTCCTGAATAGCTGCCCGTTGGCGCAACCCTTGTGACGCATGTGTTCGATCTCAAGTTCCTCCAGCAGCGCCTTCATCGGGCGCGGCGCTGCCGTCCAAGCAGGGCTTTGCAGCATTTCGAGACGATGGGCCACATAGGCCCCGGTGATTTGCCAAGGCTTCCGACTCAACGTTCAAGCTCCCGATATGCGCTGCCCTGCTCGGGCTTGATCAGACGTGGCAGGCGGCCGCAGCGAGGGCAGGTTCGCCCTGGCGCTCGACCACCGCATTTCGTACAGCGCGGGCCGTATTGCTCGACGTAGCTCTCGCGCTTAGCCTCTTGAAGAGGCGTCCTTGACGGATAGTTGGCCATCAGAACTCGCCTCCCGGCGCCGGCAGCGCGCCCGCGATCCTCACCCGTTCCAGTTTCTCCTTGTCCTGCTCGTCAATCCATGTGCTCACGCTGATGCTATCGATAATCGCGCTGCGCAGGATGCTGGCGATCTCATCGGGTGCCAGCGCCTCAAGCTGGCAGGTGCCGCCTTGCCATTTCTTCGTGCGGGAGTCCGTGGCTTTCGGCGGTGCGGTCGGCAGGTCGTAGGACCGCACCTGATCGCTAGTCAGGGCAACGCGCCGAAACTCCACCGACACTGTTGCCCATGGCCGGTCCTGCTCGACGAAGGCCGACACGTCCTCGGCCACGCTGTCGAAGATTGATTGCCCGCTGGGGTCGTAGTCGCCCAAGTGCAGGATGATCGCTGGCTTGCCCTTTTCACATATCCGATCAGAAAGACGCTTCTTGGCCGTCAGGCTGTCGAAGCCGCCCGATGAATAGACCGGGATCGAATAGCGTTCGGCCACGCGGTAAAGCTGTGGCAGCATACCCGCTGCCTCGCACCAGACTTCCACATGGACCGGCTGGGCTGCCATCTTGTTGCGCGTGTAGTTCTCGCCAAGTTCGCGGACGTGGCGAAGGAAGTCTTCTTCCCCGTCGAAGTGATCGAGCGTGTAGGTCGTAACCCCGTCATCGCGGATTGCGTCGAAAGGGATGACGCGGGCGCGGCGGGCGTTGGCAAGGTGCTCGCACAGGCGGGCATAGAAGTCTTCCGTCTTGGGATAGCCGTGCGCGCCGATCAGACGGTAGTAAATCTGCCGGCATGTGAGCGGCCAATAGCTCTTGTATTCGTCGAGCACCGCCTGCGCATCCGCCAGCAATCGACGGGTTTTCTCTTGCGGGCGGTACTCGGCAATGTAGCCGCGCGGCCGACCGCTGCGAGTTTTACGGCTTGCCGTGATTTTGTTTTCACGGCCTGCCGTGATTTTGGAGGGGCTGGCCATCAATGCGCCCTCCCGGCAATCTCATGCGCCTTGCGGATGGCCTCGACGGCTTCCTTGGCGGACAGCCCGAAGACCTTCTGCAAATGCGGGATGATCGGGTGCGGGCGCTGGCGTTGCGGCGTCGTCGACAGCCAGCGGGCGGCCTGGAGGATCACGTCGGTCATGTGCGCCTCACGCCGAAATTGCCGAAGCGTTCGGAGAAGGACTTGCGGCCGGTCCTCGGGGTCAATCCAGATTTGGATGCACCCACCAATGAAGGCGCACCCTCGATCTTGATCTCCTTGACCGTGAAGCCCGCCGCCTTGAGGCGGTTGATCTCATCCACAATGTCGAGGGTGTAATAGTGGTCGGAGCGCTTGCCGTTCTGGACACGCGCCATGTTCCAGCCCGACATGATCAGGTCGTTGCCGTTCACCCACCAATATTCGTAGTGGACGAAGACAGGCGTCGGGCGGAAGGGACGAGGGTTTCGCTCATTTTTGAGCGGAAGTCGGTCGCGCTGCTCCAGCCTTTCGACATTGTGCCCGCCGATCAGCTTGTCGGCGATGGCCTTCTGTTCCGGCGTGAAGCCCTCCCCACGATGGGAAGGGCCGTCCAGAAACAGCTTCCGGCGCATCCGGCGCTCAAGTTCGTCGTCGGTGAGTTCGGTCATGCCGTACCTCCCATCGGGAGCCACGAAGCGCAGGAAGTGACATAAGCCTCCCGAAGCATGGCGAGTTCGATGGCCGACATGATCGTGTCGATGTCGTCAGGATCGCCATGGCCGTCTTCGAAGCATTGACGTACATCGGCGACGGTGGCGTTCTTGAGCCGATCCACATCATTGCAGCCGAGTTCCGCCCACATGGCGGCAATCGCCATGCTGTGGCCGATCTCGCGACCGATCCTGTCAGCCACCGAAAAGCATTCCTCGGTGGCTTGTTCGTGGGTAAGGGTCGAAATGTCGGGGAGGTTGATCAAGCCGCCCTCCTTTCCGCCGTCGAATGAACCGGCTTGGAGAGGCGTGCCTCGGCCCAGGCATCAAGGTCAGACAGGGCATAGAGAGGAAAGCGGCCGACATACTGCATGAGAGGCCCGCCGCCGTTGACGGCGAGCTTCTCCAGCGTGGAATAGGTGATGTCGATGCCGTGCTGGTCCCGAAGGTAATCCGGAACCTGCTTGCGGCGAATGCGAGGACGGGAGAGGTCAGCCATTGCGCTCGCCTCCCGTCATGCGGACAGGTCGATCCCTGATCTCGTGGTAATGGGCATCCGTGTCCACGCTGATACGCCCGGAGAAGTCCCGCGCGATCCGCAAGAGCGAGGCAACGCGATCAAGTTCATGGTCGCGCTTCCCGTCCCGCTCGTAGGGCATTTCGTGTATGATGTCGTAGGTTGCCGTCAGAAGCCGGTAAAGGTCCCAAACATCGACCTGGAGGTCATCGAGATTGTAGGTGGCGCTCATACTGCACCCCCGGCCCTAGCAACCTGTAGCGCCACATCATCGGCGAGCAGCGCGCCCCATTCGAGAGTGAGCTTTATGTCCTCAATGGCGCGGTCCTTGATGTCTTCCCGATAGTCATCCGCACCACCGAGAGCGAGCGCGCAGACGGTGAAGAGCGACGACAGGTTCGAAACCGCATAAACCGGGTCGGTAAAGACGAGGCTGCCGAGACGATTGCCCCCTCTGTCGCAGGTTTCGACCGACGTTTGCCCTTCCGCCACGCCGGTGCTATGTTCTGTCTGGTTCATCTTCCAATCCTTCCTAGGGGTTGACGGTGACGTGGCGCGGGTCGGTGGCAGCCGATCCCGCGCCGTTTTCGTTTTGGAGATTAGCTGGCTCGATGGAGGCGTGGATAAATTCCGAAGCCTTTTTTGCCTTCATGGCCGTGCGGATGGCGCGGACAATTTCCGAATTCTGAGAGCTGGCATTCTCCCGAGCTTCGGCCTCGACAAAGGCCTTGGCGTCGGAGGGAAGCCGTATTTTAAGCTGGTGCGGCGTCTCCATTCTTCATCCTCTATTAACTACGTACCTAACAGGTCCGTGGTACCTTAAAGGTCCCTGTGGCGTCAAGGACCTTTTTGGTTCATAGAGGCGTGAAGTGAGATATCTGGGGAAAAGGTATGGCCACGCCAAAGCAGACGGACCCGCAATTCAAGTTGCGCTTCACGCCGGAACTGCGTGATCAGATCGAAACCGCAGCTAAGGCAAACAATCGCTCGATGAACGCGGAGATTGTGGCCCGGCTTGAGGACTATCCTCGGATAAGCCTTCTTGAAACTGCTTTGACCCGAGCAGATCAAGTGGAGCGCGAATTGCGGTCAGAGATTGAGGCCACTCGCAAGGACGCGCGTGAGCACGCCAGCCGAGCTTCGGTTTACGAAAAACGTCTGATGGTTTCGGACGCTGAACGGGAACGCCTTGTGCAGCAGAACTCGCACTACCAGCGCACAAATGAAAGCTTTGCTGAGCTTTTGAAAGATGCGGGCGATTTGAGTGAAAGGCTTGCAGCGGCTGAGGCCAAGGCAGCGAAGATGGAGAGCCTTCTCAGTCAAGCCCGAACTCGGCTCGGCACTATTCGTGAAGAGCGCGATGAACTGGCTCGATTTGTTAAACTCGCGAGCGAGGGCGTCGAGAAAGACTTCATGGGATGGCAAAAAATTGCCGACCTAAGCGATCGTGAAATTCTTGTGCGAGTTCTTCAAGAAACATCCCGATTATCATCAGAGATGACGGTGGAGCGTAGCCGGGAACGAGATGACGTTGCAGACCTCATTGCCGATCTGAATACCGATGCAGATCATATCGAGCAAAATTACCTACCAGGTCTTTCAGACGATCCGAACCATGGCGACGGTCATGTAAGCCATCCAAAGACAATGGCGGGGATGCTCCTATCGAACGCCATTCAGCGTAGAACCGAACTAGCGATGCGGACCATCGTCAAAGAACTAGAAAAGGCAGGGATGCTTGCGCTAGAGAAACAAGCAAACACACGCCCCACAGCAAAAGAATGGGACGAACTTCGCGCGGCTCCAAAGGAGGTTCAGGGGGATATCCTCGAAGCCCTGGCAAATGTCGAAGTTGACCGAGCACTTGAGATAGCGCGACGGCAGAGAAAGAAGGGTGCAGCTTAACGGGCCGCCCGCTCCCCCCACGCTTTCATGACCTTCCGATGATCACGCCCTTTTCGGCATTTCCAGCACGTTTGCCGACTTTCCTGTCATCTGCCTCTCGATCTCGGCCGCGATCTTGTTCGCCGCAGCGACAAGCACGCTATCGAGCCGGTGAACATAGCGGGACGTGACAGTTGCGCCGGCGTGGCCGAGCATGGCAGCGATGGTGCTTTCGGCATAGCCGAGGTCGCCGGCCACTGAGGCATAGGAATGGCGCATGGTGTGCGGCGTCACGCCTTCCAGCCCCGCCCGCTTCATCAACCTTCCCCAAGCACCGGATAGGCCGCGATAGTGTTCAGTGTCGCCGCGTAGGCCCGGCAGCACATAGGGACAGCCTTTCACGCGCAAGGCATCGGCCAGGATCGCAAAGGCGGGCTTGCCGACCGGACGCACCGAAGCGCCGCTCTTGCTGTCCTCCAGTCGGAAACAGCCGCCGGCTTCGTCGACCTCGCTCCATTTCAGTTTCTCGATCTCGCCCAGCCGGCACCCTGTCAGCGCCAGAAGCCACGCCCCTGTCAATGCTTGTGGCGTCTCTATCTCGCTTTCCTCGCCCGCCAGCGCCTTGCCGAGCGCACGGTATTCATCTGGCGTCAGTCGCCGGTCGCGCACATTGTCGGCCGGCAGCTTCACGCCGCGAACAGGGTTGTGCTCGATGATGCCCTCGTCCACGGCATAGGTGAGGATGCCGCCGAGGAAGCCGGTAGTGCGTGCCGCCGTACCTACCCCGCCCTTTACCTCAACGCGGGCACCGTTTTTCCCGGATCGATCCTTGCGCGCCGTCTTTCCCGCTGACACGTCCCGCAGGAACTTGGTGATGTCCGCGCGGGTGAGGTCGATCACCAGTTTGCTGCCGAGAAGCGGCTTGATGTGCCGCTCGATCCTGCCCCTATCGATTTCGATGGTGGATGCCTTCTTCGGATGGTTCCGGCGTCGACCAAGGATCAAGCCCTTTTCGGCGGCCTTGAGATACTGGTCGCAAAGCTGCGCTACAGTGAGCGAAGCTCGTCGTGTCTTCCGCTCATGAAGTGGATCGGCCTTCTGGAGCACGATGCCGCCCAAGGTTTCAATTGCCAGCTTGCGCGCTTGGTCGGCTGTGATCGTCCCATGCGTGCCAATGGTCATGCGGCGGCGGGCACCGTCTGCCGTGCGGTAGTCAACGAAGTAGGACTTCCGGCCGGTCGGCTGGACGTAGACCCCGAAACCTTTCAGTTCGGAGCACCAGACGGTGTATTGCTTGGATCGGGTTTCAGCCCCGTCGACAACGGATTTGGTGAGTTTTGGCACTGGCAGATGCCCCTTGTGAGTGGTCAACTCACAGAATACTCACCAGAGGATTGGAAACAAGCGCCGAAATCGTAAGGGCGGTGGAAACAAGATAAGGGGTTAACGCCTTATCCTGCAAGGCGTACGGCAAGATAGGCCGGTATCGGGAGGATGCTGGAAAGTGCCTGTAGCCGCCGAAGGAAGGCAGCCACTACGATCTGCCCATCGCGCTCGGCCTGATGGCGGCGCTCGGCGCCGTACCGGGCGACGCTCTGGCCGGCTATGTCGTGCTCGGCGAACTGTCGCTCGACGGTACCATCGCGGCGGTGGCCGGCGCGCTGCCGGCGGCCATCGGCGCCAATGCCGAGGGCAAGGGCCTGATCTGCCCGCACGCCTGCGGCCCGGAGGCGGCGTGGGCGGGCAGCGACATCGATATTCTGGCGCCGCGCAGCCTCATCGCCATGGCCAATCATTTCCGCGGCAGCCAGGTCCTGTCGCGGCCGGTGGCGGGCGTGCGCGCGGCCGGCGCCGCCCTGCCGGACCTCGCCGACATCAAGGGCCAGGAAAGCGCCCGCCGCGCGCTGGAAGTGGCCGCGGCCGGCGGCCACAACATGCTGATGGTCGGCCCGCCCGGCTCCGGCAAGTCGATGCTGGCGCAACGTCTGCCGTCGATCCTGCCGCCGCTGACGCCGAAGGAATTGCTGGAAGTCTCGATGATCGCCTCCGTCGCCGGCGAACTGGCCGAGGGCCGGCTGACCGACCGGCGGCCGTTCCGCGCGCCGCACCATTCGGCCTCGATGGCGGCACTTGTCGGCGGCGGTCTGCGCGCCCGGCCCGGCGAAGTGTCGCTCGCCCATCACGGCGTGCTGTTCCTCGACGAACTGCCGGAGTTTTCGCCGCAGACGCTGGATGCGCTACGCCAGCCGCTGGAAACCGGCGAATGCATGATCGCGCGGGCCAACCACCGCATCACCTATCCGGCCCGCATCCAGTTGGTGGCGGCGATGAATCCGTGCCGCTGCGGCATGGCCGGCGAGCCGGGCTACCGCTGTGCGCGCGGCGAACGGTGCCGCAGCGATTATCAGGCGCGCATTTCCGGCCCGCTGCTCGATCGCATCGACCTCAGGGTCGAGGTGCCGGCGGTCTCGGCCGGCGACCTGATCCGCTCCGAGCGCGCGGAGGCGAGCGCTGCGGTGGCCGCCAGGGTGGCGCGGGCGCGCGCCGTCCAGCGCGAGCGCTTCGAGCGGAACGGCGCCGGCGCGGTGGCCTGCAACGCGCAATGTCCGGCCGGCTTGATCGAGACGCTTGCCGCACCTGACGCGGCGGGCGTGGCCCTGTTGCGCGACGCCAGCGAGAAGCTCGGCTTCTCGGCGCGCGCCTATCATCGCGTGCTGAAGGTGGCGCGCACGCTGGCCGACCTCGACGGCAGCGACACCGTCGGCCGCATCCATCTGGCCGAGGCAATCTCCTACCGCATGGCGTCCGAAAGGCTGGCGCAGGCGGCGTAGGCGCACTGTGTCTGCGGCGCGAATGGTCCAGCTTGACTGGACGTTGGGACGAGGCGGCAAGAGAGCGGTCCCTGCTTGAACGGAATCGTCGGAACCGCTCTATGTTTTTGATCCGGACGCGGAACCGTTTCACGCTTTCGCTGGAAATGCTCTTCGCGGCCGGTTCATAGTCGGCCATGCCCACCGATCCACATGAAGCAGTCGAATATCGTGAAGCCGTCGAAAAGGACTTCGACGCCATCGCCCATGTGTGGCGCGAAGGTGCCCGTTCCGCGCTGGGTCCGGCCCTGGAACCTCCCTCTATCGACGAGCTGCGAACCCGGATCGTCGGAGAACTGGCCTCGGGATGGGTGCTGACGGCGGCTACCCGCAGAGGCAGCGTCGTCGGATTTCTGGCTTTGAAACCAAACCTTTATCTTTTGGATCAGCTCTTCGTCCTGCCGTCCGCGCAGGGACAGGGGATAGGAACGGCGCTTCTGGATCGCGCGAAACGCGAGATGCCGGGCGGCTTCCGGCTCCGAACGGCGGCGGCTAACGAGAAGGCACGCCGATTCTACGTTCGCTCAGGGCTTTCCTTCATAGAGGAGGGAATCCATCCGAAAAACGGCACCGCCGTCTGCCACTACGGATGGAGCGTCGCGAAGGATTGAGCGTGACCGGTGCTGCGTCGCGTTTCGGGGCTACTGCACCGAGCCGACCAGCACCTGCTGGCCGTCGCGGATGGAAACCCAGCGGCCGGTGTTGTTGATCGCCTGCCGCTTGAGGTAGCGGTAGCCGGTCTGGTCCCACGCCCGCACCTTGTCCGTCAGGTTGTCAAGGATGTAGTCGCCCTTGTCGGTGCGCACCGTCAGCACCGCATGGCCCTCGCCGTCCGGCTTGCGCACCACGGTGATCAGAAGATCGGCCAGCGACATGCCGAGCCGGTTCAGCCGCCGGCGCTTTTCCAGCACGTAGTCCTCGCAGTCGCCGACGCCCTTGTCGGGGTAGGCCCAGACTTCGTCCTTGCCGTAGATCTCGAGATCGCTCATCGGTTTGACGGCGGCGTTGACAGCGGCGTTGACGCTGCCGAGCTGGCGCCACAGCGCGGTCGTCATCCTGGCTGGGCCGAGATCGCTGGGCCGGATCGAGCACTCGCCGGGATTGGCCTTGCAGAACTCATAGTGGCCGATCGGCTGCGAGGTCAGCCCGCCGGTCGCCATGCCGCCCGCCGCCGAAGCCACGCCGCCGGCCCATCCGGCTGTCGCCAGTGCCGCCGCGGCCGTCGCAAGAAGGCGCAGACCCAGCGCCACCGGTGAGGAATGCATGATCCCCGTTCACCCCTGTTGTTAACGAAACGTTAAGGGGAGTTTACACTTCGTGTCAATTAACGCCTTCGGCCGATTGGCGGCATGGTTACTCACATCGCCGTGAGAGCGGCACTTGTGCAACAGTGCGCTGAGCGCCCCCGTCTCTATGCGCGAGGGGCTTTGCCGCCATGGCCGGCGGGGCGGTGGCCCTGTTTCAGGCTCCGTTCGAGCGGACCAGCCGCGGCTTGGCCCTGGCGCGGTCGCCGCGGCCGTGGCTTGCCATGAAGGAAACGATGCGCGGCACGATCTGGGCGCGGAAGCGCGAGCCGTTGAAGACGCCGTAGTGGCCGACGTCGGGCTGCATGTAATGCGCCTTCATGGCGTCGGGGATGTTGACGCACAGCGCGTGCGCAGCCCGCGTCTGGCCGATGCCGGAAATGTCGTCGTTCTCGCCTTCGACGGTCAGCAGCGCCGTGTTGCGGATCGCCGCTGGCTCCACCGGCACGCCGCGATGCGTCAGCTCGCCCTTCGGCAATGCGTGGCGCACGAAGACGGTGTCCACCGTCTGCAGGTAGAATTCGGCGGTCAGGTCCATCACCGCCAGATATTCGTCGTAGAACTCGCGGTGCTTGTCGGCGCCGTCGCCGTCGTTCTTCACCAGGTGAACGAAGAAGTCCTTGTGCGCGATGATGTGCCGGTCGAGGTTCATGCTCATGAAGCCGGACAGTTGCAGGAAGCCCGGATAGACCATGCGCCCGCAGCCCGGCACCGGCCAGGGCGCGGGCATGATGACGTTGTCGCGGAACCACTCGGTGCCTTTTTCCTTGGCCAGCACGTTCACCGCCGTCGGGTGGCTGCGGGTGTCGATCGGCCCGCCCATCAGGGTCATGGTGGCCGGCGCGAAGCGGTCGCCCCTGGCCTCCATCAGCGCCACCGCCGCCAGCACCGGCACGGACGGCTGGCACACGGCCATGACGTGGGTGTCGGGGCCGAGCTTGTGCAGCATGGCGATGACGTAGTCGATATAGTCGTCGAGGTCGAAGTGCCCTTCCGTCATCGGCACCATGCGGGCGTCGACCCAGTCGGTGATGTAGACGTCGGCATGCGGCAGCATGGCCTCCACCGTGCCGCGCAAGAGGGTGGCGTAGTGGCCGGACATCGGCGCCACGATCAGCAGCCTGGGATCGGCTTGACGGCCGGCGGGCAGGGCGCGTTCGAAATGCAGGAGATTGCAGAACGGCCGCGACCAGACGGTCTTCTGGGCCACCGGCACGGTCTTGCCGTCGACGGTCGTGGCGTCGAGGCCGAAGGCCGGCTTGCCATAGCGGCGCGTGGTGCGCTCGAACAGTTCCGCCATGGCGGCGACGGAGCGCCCCCAGGTGGTGTGGGCGACGGGGTTGAGCGGATTGGAATAGAAGATGCGCGTCGCATCGGCCAGCGCGCGTGCTGGCTGCAGCGCGGCATGGTTCATTTCATAAAGCTGATAGAACATCGAGACCTCTGCTTCCGCCACGACCAAAAGGTCGACGCGCGGCGCCGAGCCCTCATTACGCTACAGGAAAGTTAACGCGAAATTGCTGCGGCGCAATACGTCACGGTGCGTAAGTGGGTCGATACTTTGGTCCAACGGCCGGATTTCTCTGTGATTTGGCCGCAGCCGGCTAGGAATTCGCGGCGCGCGCATGCGGCAGCGCAAAACGAAGACGCCGCCCGATGGCGGCGTCTTCGTTGATTCGACCCGCCGAAGCGTCAGATGCGGGCGGAGCAAACGGGTGCGTGGCCCGAGCCGATCATGCCGATCTGCCTGGCGGCGGCGCGCGAGAGATCGAGCACGCGGCCCTTGATGAACGGTCCGCGATCGTTGATGCGCACCACCACGCTCTTGCCGTTGCGCTGGTTGGTCACCTTCAGCCGGGTGCCGAAGGGCAGGGTGCGATGGGCGGCCGTCAGCGCGGCGGGATTCATGCGCTCGCCCGAGGCCGTGCGCGAATGCAGTGCGTACCAGGAAGCGCGGCCGCATTGGGCGGCGGCGGGGCTGACGGTGGCGCCGAGCGTCAGGCCGGCGGCGACGGTCGCCACGGCGAGCGCGGCTGGGGTGCAGATCTTCATTCCTTGGGAGGGCTCCGTTGACAATTACGGAGGCGCGTAGGGGGCAAATGAGGCGGCAAATTGGGCAAGTTTCTGTCGGTTCCGTGGCAGGGGCACACGTTTGGAATCGCCGCGAAACAGTATGTCAGGAGATCGGAGCCTCTGATCCGACCGGATTTATCAATTTATTAACGCTCCATCAGAGGGCAAGACAGCCGCGTTGCTTTTCACTCTCCAAGTCTGGATTGCTTGAAACTGCTCTTCTGCTTTCCGCGCGGAAGCGGGAGGCCGGCACATCCGAAAGCGGCATATCCATTGCTCTTTCGGACGAATGTCCGGCTCGCTTGGGCCTGTATACTGTAGTGCTGCCACCGTATGCGGGGGACAGATGCCGAGAACGCCGCTGCCGCCCGTGCCGTGTCTCAAACCGGACGCTGTCGGCCTCGGGACGAGGTAGTCATGAAGCCGCGCATTTTGTTCCTGTCGCTGCTCAACAATGTCGGGCTAGACCGTATCATTCGCGCGATGGCGTCCAACGGATGCGAATGCGCCATCCTCAGCCCGCCGGGCTTTTACTGCGCCCAGACCCGTTTTGCCGAACGCAAATTCGAACTGCCGCATCATCTCGGCGTGTGGCGAGGGCTATTGGCGGTCCAGTCCGCGCTGGAGACCCTGCTTTGGCAATGGCCCCCGGACGTCGTCTTCCCGTTGGACGATGTCGCGTCGTGGCTCCTGAGGGGCATGGTCCTCGGCAGCCTCACGTCAATCGGGCTGACGCAGTTGATCGAGAGGTCGCTGGGACCCTCGAAAGGCTATTCAGCCTGTCTCAGCCGCTTCGAACTGATGTCGCTGGCTTCCGGACTGGGCGTCAAGACTCCGCACACGGTACAGGCGCGCACACGCGCCGCGTTCTTCGACGCCGCCGAAGCCTGGGGATATCCGGTCGTGGTGAAGTCTGAATTCACCTGCGGCGGTGCCGGCGTGGCGGTGGCCGCGGATCGTGGCGAACTGGAAGATTGTGCGGCCAGGTATTTTCCAGCATCGCCGGCCCGGCTGCGTTCCCTGAGGAGCGGGGCCAGGAAAATGATATGGCGCCGCGCCGGCATTCCGCAGCCGCGCGGCGATGTGCCGGTGCTGCAGAGCCATATAGCGGGCGGGCCGGCCATGACGATGGTCGCCGCGCGGGAGGGCCATGTCCTGGAAAGCGTCAGCTTCGTCGCCGAGCGCGTCAATCCGGCGGTCACCGGTGTCAGCACCGTCGTCAGCCATATCGAGCACGAGGAGATGAGGATGACGGCCCGCCGGATCGTCGCCGCCCTTGGCTGTTCGGGCTTCATCAGCTTCGATTTCATGCTGCGCTCGGAAACCCGGGAGGCCTTCCTGATCGAGATGAACCCGCGCGCCGTCGGCACGGGTCATCTCGGGGCCATGTTCGGTCACGACGTCTGTGGAGCCCTGGCTGCCGACCTTGGCGGGTGGCCCCGGCCGCTGCCGCGTCCGTTCTGGGACAAGGAAAAATCGATCGCCCTGTTTCCGAAGGACCTCGAACGCGAGCCGGACAACCTTGCGCGGTATCAGACGGAGGACATCCATCTCGACCTGCCGACCGACGACCCGGCTCTTGTCGAGGCGTATCTCTGCTATCTGGCCAAGCAGCTGCCCGGCGGCGTTGACGAGATCAGGACGGCGCTGGCCCTGCCGCCCGGTCAGCCGAAATGGAGAAGGGTCGTCACGGTCGGGCTGAAGCGGCTCGCGCACCCACGTCCGTTTGTCGGCGCCGGGCCCGCCGATGTTGCCCTTGGAGTTTCCCGGACGAAGAAAGCCGAAGACCGGAGGTGATCCGCCAAACGCGCCTTCCCGTCCGTTGCGGTGAACCGGCCGTCTCCGCCCGCATGACCGTCGAAAACCATCGCGTCCGGCGGCGTTGCCGTCCGGATTCGGCTGCTCGAACAAACCGGTGGAAAGCGGAAAACCGTCATCCCTGAAAAGGGATGGTGCCAGAAGAGGCGTCGAATTAAACAAATAACGTATTGATATTAAATAGCTTCTATAATGTGATTTTCAGAAATACCAACAAAAAGACCAACAAATCGAAATCCGTTCCGCCCTTCGCGCCGTTTCGTCCCGCGCCATAGCACATGCGACGGCGCGCCAAACCTCGCTATGAAAGGTATCCCGGTAGCTTCGTACCTATGTCGCTCATCAGGATCAGCGCGCCCTCGACCGTCTCGCCGTTCTTCTGCATAAGTTCTAGCTTGCCGGCGGGAACGGTTTCGTCCCAAGCGAAGTTTTGAGACATCAGTTTGAGCACCTCGCGCTTGTAGGCGGTGTCGAGATTGTCAAGCTGGTCGCCCTTTGTTTCCAGCAGCGTGATACGTGACGTTCCATCCTGGCGCTTCACCGCAAAGATAAAATCGGGATAAATCTTCGCCCGCCGCCAGCCCTGCACGGCGTATTGCGACCGCGCCACATTGCGGTGCCACCATTTCAGCGCACTCTCGCCGTCGAGATACACGGCAACCTCGCGCTCGTCGCCGTTCAACTCCGCCTCATAGACCGGCGAGAACAGGCTGCGCTCCAGCGGTCCGCCATTCTTGCCCAGAAGCTGGCGCGCCCCTTCTGGCTCGAATGTCTCGGTCACAAAAGGCATACGCCAGTTGCGGCCATCGAGCCGCAAGCGGAATTGAATGGTGCCATTCGCCACTTCGGCCTTGAACAAGGCTTCCGCCCGCGCCGTCCGCTCGCCGTCCAGCCCCCTGCGCAGTTCCTCCACAATCAGCCCCGCCGACCTCCCGACCTTGCCGGCATCGAAACCGCGCGTCTCCAGCCGGTCGAGCAGGCGCCCGACAATCTCGCGGCCGACGAAAGGGTTGAGCACGATGTCGGAAATCATGCGCACCGCATAGGCCGGATCGAAGCAAAGTGTCTCGGCACTCGCCGAAACCGCCTCGTCTACAATGCGGTTTCCGTCTGTGCCGTCCGAAAGCGCGATGCGCTTCATCTGCCCTTCGGCAGCCTGCGCGTTTTCGGGGATGCGGTCGGCAATATCCTTCGGATCGAAGCCGCGCCAGTCGATGGCCGACAATATGTCGGTTTCATAGTCGAGTTCGCGCGCCGTGCCGCCATCCACCTTGAGCACCATCGGCAGATAGATTTCGGTCGTGGCGAAATCCTTGCGCCGGGCAATCTTGCGCGCCACGCGCTGGCCCTTCACGCCCTCGCCGGTCGCCACCTCGATGACAAGGTCGCCAAGCCCGTCTGCTTCCAGCCCCTTGCGGATCGACGCGACCACTTCGCCGGTGGCCGCATGGTGGGTAATCACATGGCACTCGTCCAGCGCGCCAATGCCGGTCTTTTCCGCGCCCGGCTGGCGAAGGATGCGGCCGACAAGCTGTGTCATGGCTGAAAGGTTGGAACTCGCCGCCAAGGCGCACAGCACATAGGCGAAGGGGCAGTCCCAGCCCTCCTGCAACGCCTGCTTGGTGATGATGGCGCGCACGCGGTTGGCCGGTGAAAGCAGGTTCTGATTTTCCGGCTGGTCGAGATCGTTGCGGTCGGCTGTCTTGATGGCGATTTCGGCCTCGTCGAAGCCGGCGGTTTTGAGCCAGTCCGCCACGTCGTCGGCATGGATATGGCCGCTGTCGCGCTGGTCCTTGCCTGTGCGCTCCACCTGCACGAGCATGATCGGGCGGATATAGCGACCGGTGTCGGCGCGCAGCCTTTGCGCGTCGCGGTCGAGCGCGTTCAGCTTGTCTAGCGCGGCTGAAAGCGTCGCCTTCCAGTCGGTGCCTTGGCGCGGATCGAGGTTGAGCGGCATTTTTATCATGCCCTCGCGGTCGAGTTCGATGCCCGTCACCTCGACAAGCACGTTGGCCGGCCGCGCCGCCTTGACGCCCTTGGCTGCCACGTCCTTCGGCGTCGCCGTCAATTCCAGCACGAAGCAGGGGTTGAAGCCGTAGAGCGTCGAAAAGGCGAGTTCGGAAATCGCCCGGTGGCCCTCGTCCATGACCACGACGGGCCGGATCAGCCGAAGTGCGTTGCCCAGCGAATCCTTGACCATCGGCCAGAAGCCGCCGTCCTTGTCATAGGCGTCGAGGTTCGGCGTCGCCTCCAGCGCCGTCTTGTGCGCCAACTGGTCGCCCTCGTCGGGAAAGAAGCCGTGCACGTCGCCACGGTCGCGAAACATGGTCAGCGTGTCTTTCGTCTCGCGGTTGGCCGATTGCAGCATCAAAAGCATGACGCACAGGTTCGCCTCCACGTCGCGCGCGTCGAGCCGGTCGCCCTTTTCGAGGATTTTCACCCGCCCCGCCGCCGCGCGGTCGAGCACCTGCCTATAGGGATGCTGGCGGTCGGAAAGCTGCTTGAGCGTCTGCGAATAGATCGCCTCGTTGGGCACGATCCACAGCACGAAGCCGGTATTGCCGCCGAGATAGCGGCCGAAGATGCGCGACACGGCATGAGCCGCCAAAAGCGTCTTGCCGCCGCCGGTCGGCACCTTCAGCACCGTGTTGGGCACCGGCCGGCCGATGCCGTCGAAGCGCGGCGAAAACGGAATGGCCGCGCGCGAAGCTGGCAATTTGCCGGCCTCCTTCATCTTGCCCCATGCCTGCGCTGCGAAATCCGGCACCGGAATGCCCAGCAACGGGTTTTCCGCCGCCAGCCTGGCCACGGTGTCGGCACGCGCCTTCTCCTGCCCTAGATGGGTCAGGTATTCGTCCAGCGTGTCGAGCGTGCGTTGCTGGTAGGCGAGGTCGCGCAGCATCGTCAGGCCCGTTCGATGCGATAGAGCGCGAAGGGCAGCGGCACGAATTCCACCGGCAGATTGCTGTCTGCCAACATTTTCTGGCTGACGAAACGCGACGGCGCAAAGACGAGATGCGGCTTGCCGGGCTTCGCCGCCGCAAAACCTTTGGCGCGCGAAAGCGTGAGCGCCGCTTCGGGAGATTTCAGCCAGTCGAGATCGGGCTTATAGATCAGCCAGACATGGCGGTCGTCGCTTTCGCCGAGATAGAAGCCTTGCTCGTCGATGGCCGAAGCGTCAAAGGCGCGGCTGGTGGACATGTGGAAGAGCGCCGCGCCCAAGGCCGCATAGGAAGGCAGCGTATCGCCGGCCAGCACCTTGTCGAGTTCGACGGACGGCCCCAGCGTGCAATAGGTGAAGGTGCCGCCCAGGCCCTCGGCGCGCTCGGCTACCGTCTTTTCGCCTGTGACGATCAGTTCGCCGTTCTTCACATGCTTGGCGATGCGGTCATAATCATGGCTGTGCAGGTTTTCGATGGCCTCGACCTTGTGGACGAGATCGCCGGCCTTTTGCAGCGCCCGCCAGTTCAGGCTTTCGCGCAGCAGCTCGGTCTTCTGCGTGCCCTTGAAATCATAGCCGTTGATAACGCGTCGCACCCGCTCGGCGGTGAGGCGGTCGGCATAGCCTTCCATTTCAACAAGGATGAATTTGCGGTCGCCGCCGTCGCGCTTGTTGGCTTCCAACACGGCATGGGCCGTAGTGCCGGAGCCCGCGAAGGAGTCGAGAATAATTCCATCGCCCGGCGTTCCGATCTCAATAACTCGATCAACAAGGCGGCGTGGCTTCGGAGTATCGAACTGGCCACCGAACCCTAGTATTTGCAATTCGCGTGCGGCTTCCTGGTTATGTCCAACATCACCGTGAAACCAAAGGGTCTGTGGGGTAATCCCCTGCTTAACATCCTTGAGAAAACGCTTGATAGCGGGTCGCCCTTGACCGTCTGCGCCGAACCAAAGCCGCCCTTCTTCCAGCAGGGCCGGATAGTCTTCCTTGTTGAAGCGCCAACTTGTGCCTTCGGGCGGCCAGAACTTATTGCCCGCTGGAGTTTCCAACTCGTAGAAGGCATATTCACGATATTCATTGCGTAGCGCGTCACCGGGCTTCCAAGGTCCACGCGGGTCGTTGTCGGGATTCCTGTATCGGGCGTTGGCTTCGTCAGTTCTTTGAAGTTGGTTTGGCGACCAATCCAGGCCACGCTTCGCATACACTAGAATATGGTCGTGATCGCTACTGAACCACTTGGCATCGTTCTGGGGTGCATACTTTTTTTGCCAAATCGCATTAGTCACGAAGCAGTCTTCGCCGAATATCTCGTCCAGCATGAGCTTCGTCCGATGCACTTCATTGTCATCTAGCGTTATCCAAATGCTTCCCGTATCCGCCAGCAGTTCATGTAACAGCCGCAGCCTCGGCCACATCATGGCGCACCATTTGTCGTGGCGCAGCCCGTCCTCGATGCCGATGGGGTTGGCAGCGAGCCATTCGCGGATCATCGGCGAATTGACGTTGTCATTATAGGCCCAGCCCTCGTTGCCGGTGTTGTAGGGCGGGTCGATGAAAATGCAGTCCACCTTGCCGGCATGGGTCGGCAGAAGCGACTTCAGGGCGTGCAGGTTGTCGCCGTGAATGATCAGGTTGCCGGAAAGATCGACCGGGCCGATACCCTTGGAAGCATCCGGCACCAGTGGGCGGAAGGGCACGGCAAGGTGGTGGTTGTAGACGAATTCCTTGCCCTTGAAATTGAGTTCCGTCACGCCCGCCCCACCGTCGCAAATCGCATTGCAATATGGCCGCATAGAATCAGCCGTGGCAGCCGCTGGCAACAGGAGATTGGCTTCCGGGAGCGGTCAGGCGGCTTTTCCGGTCAGCAGTGCCACCGCCTTTGCAATGGTTTCCGGATCAAGTGCTACATCGCCAGCCGTTTCGCCGGCCTCCTGCCGGGCGCGGAGCTGATCGAAGATTTGTGCCTGGCGATGGCTGGCGACTGCGCCGTAGCTGGTGAAGGTCGTTAGCACATGCTCGTGGCCAAGGTTCTGGCTCCAGGCTTTGAACGCTTCCGGCGTGGTGCAAAGGCTTTCGCCCAGGATCACCAGCGTGTTGCGGAAACTGTGCGGGTTCGCGTAGGACAGGCCGGCTCGCGCAAAAGCCGTCTTGAAAATCCGCCGGATCGCCGCCGCGTTCTTCCAATGCTCGCGGGCCAATCCGCCGGTCTCGAAGCCGTTTTCGCCCAACGCCACCTTGGTTGCCGGGAAAAGCGGATCGTCCGGGCCGAAGCCGCGTTGTTTCAACAGCGTTAGCCAATCCGCGACGATTCTCTCAATATCCGCACCGACCGGAAAGAACCAGGTCGTGAAGGTCTTGCGGTTCTTCGTACGTACCTCGCGCGCGTCCTGAAATACGGTGCGCCGGTCGAGATCGATATGCCTGATCGACATGGACGCGATGGCATCGTCGCGTGCACCGGAAAGCAACGTGAAGGCGATCAATGCTTGATCGCGCTTCTCGATATCGCTGCCGACCGGCATGGCGGCAAGAACATGGTGGATTTCCTCTATGCTGGCGACCGGCTTTTCCCGCACCGCCCTGGCGATGCGCTCGTCATTGGCCGACGGCCGGAAATATTCGGCGTCCGAATAAGTGAGCCTGGCGCGAAAGCCCGACTGCCCGGCCAGCCACTCGAAAAAGCCTTTCAGTGCCATGAGCCGGGACGAGATCGTCGCCTTGGCCAGCGGATTGCCGGTTTGGTCGTTGATGCGCCTGCTAAGCTCGCGCTTGTATTTCTGCGCCCATTCGATGCGGAATTTGCGGAAATCGCGCCAGCCGGTGACGGTCTCGAAATCGGCGATGGCAGCGACCGTCTGGTCGATGCTGGCATCGGAAAGCTGCCTAGCGTGCTTTAGATACTCGACATAGCGCCGCTTGGTGCGCTCATTTTCGGGATGATGTTTTCGCATGGGTTCTCGATCCTTTCTCAAGTGCTCATTCGTGGAGGGTTATCCGCTATCGTTTAGGCGCGGCTGGCGCTCCACGATTGCCACGTCGAGAATTGCCCGGATCGCCTCTAGCTGGCTGGAGGAGGTGCGCCGGTGCATGAGGCTGCCGCAGTCCGGGCACAGCGCGCGAAGATTGCCGGAATGCGCGTTGATTGGCATAAATTCCGCCATGTTGCCGGCCGGCTCGCGCGGTTCGCGGCATTTGACGCAATAGCATGTGCCGGGCGGGCAAGCCTGTTTCGGCCGCGCGCGGCCCGCCATGTAGGCGGCGAGGTCGTCGCCCAGGATCAGGAACGGCTTGCGGTCGCGGATCGCCGGCAGGCCCTTGTCCAGCCAGCGCCGCACCGTGCCCCTGGCCGCGCCGATGGTGCGCGCAGCCTCATCCACCGTGTAGTTGTGATGACGTTTGATCCTGCGCCGGTCGAGCCGGTGGCCGGCCATGTCAGGCCGCCCCGCGTTCGATCAGCGCGCGAATGTCTTCGACGCGCCATGCCGTGATGCGCGGGCCAAGCTTGACCGGCTTCGGGAAGCGCCCGTCCTTGATGCCCGCCCACCAGGTCGATTTCGAAACTGGGATCGGCCCGGCGGGCGCAAGGATGGAAGCCAGCCGGACGAAGCCGGTAGCGGGAAGTTCAGGGAAGTTCGACATGGTGCCGCCTCGTGCTGTTGCATGTGAGGCGGTTCTAGGAAGGGTAATTCGAGTCGTGACCGAATTCGGTTAAGCCCTAACCGAATTCGGTTTCAGCGATTTTGTTCGGTTTCGTCGCCGGGCAGCAGTTCCTTCGCTTCGGCGAGATATTTGCGCACTGTGTCCTCGTTGAGCGGGATGCCCAGTCGCAAAAGATCGTCGGCGATTTCTTTCGTCGTTGGGCTCCGGGCGACTTTCGGATCGTAAGCGTAGCCTTTGATCGCCATGCCGATGAGCATCTTGAGCAGGCTTTCGCGCTCCTTGGCGTGCATGGGTTTTTCCGGCTTCGCCTGTGGCGGTTCGGATGTCAATTCTCCGATGCGTTTATTGAGTTCCTCGATATGCTGTCGAAGGCTGGCGGATTCGAGGTCTCTCGCTGCGATGAAATTCTTCTGCGCGTCAATCAGTGTGGCCAGTTGCTCTTGGTTCGCTACCACCTCGTCATGAAGCGTTTTCCAGTCAGCAATCTGTAGTCCAAGTGCCTTGACCGCTTCAGTGAGTTCCATCGGCATCGGAATGTGCATGCGCTCGGCCCAGGCTAAAACAAAGGAAGGGGCCGTTTGCTTCGCCAACTGCCCCATGACGTCCGCTCGATAGAAAAGATCGCGCCGGGCCTCAAATGATTTTGCAAAGGGGGATATTTTCACATGCGGTTCGATTGCCTTCCATGATACCACACGCGGGTCTTTCCCAAACGACAAGGCGGCCGCCTCGTCCAGCGTCCAATATGAGGCCGATGCCCAATGCGAGAAATCAGCGGCCGCAGTTGGCTGGTTGAAAAATTGCTTTTTCTCTTCAATTTCTCGATATTCGTTGTACCGCTTGATTTCTTCCTGCCTCGCTTGTGCGACCAATGCCTGACGTTCGGCATCAGGGGTCATGGCGAGTTCTTGGCGGTAGGCTTCCGCTTGATCCAGAAGGTCATGCCATTCATTGTCGGATAAGGAAGCAGTCTTGCGAATAGCAGCGTGGCTAAATGCGACCAGCTTCGGAAACTTCCACTGAACAAGGTATTCGACCGGATCAGTTTCCCAGAGATGCCGGATTACAACCATTGCCGAACCTTCCACCGATTCAGCAAAATTAAGTAGATTATGGCAGCTAATCTAGCCGGATTAAGCCTTTTCCCCGGCCAATACCGTCCGAAGCCGTTCGATTTCGTCCGCCCACCATGCCGCCATCTTGACGCGCTCGTCCCAATAGAGCGCCCGGTGATAGGCGCGGCGCACCTCGTCCGCGCCGACGTGGGCCAATTCGGCCTCGATGGCGTCGGCCTGCCACATGCCGCTTTCGTTCAACAGCGTGGAAGCCGTCGCTCGAAAACCGTGCGCACTGGCTTCCGCACTGGAAAAGCCCATGCGACGCAAGGCCGAGTTCAGCGTGTTTTCGCTCATCGGCCGTAACGACGATTGCACCGACGGAAAGACCAGCCTGCCGCGCCCCGTCAGCCCGTGTAATTCGCGAAGGATGGTGACGGCCGCCGCCGGCAGCGGTTTCTTGTGCTCGCGCCGCATTTTCATGCGCGTGGCCGGCATCGTCCACACGCCGCCGTCGAGATCGAATTCGCTCCACTCGGCTTGCCGCAGTTCCCCCGGTCGAGGATAGAGCAACGCCATGAGTTGCAGCGCCGCGCGCGTTTCCGCCATGCCCTCATAGCTCCACACGGCGCGCAACAGCCCGCCGAACGCCTTCCGGTCGGTCAGCGCGGCGCGATGGGTGACAACCGGCGTTGTCAATGCCCCTTTCAGGCCGAATGTCGGATCGTTCTCGGCTCGCGCGGTGGCGATGGCATAGCGAAACACCTGCCCGATGACCGCTCGCAGCCGTCGCGCGGTTTCGTAATTCCCTTGTGCCTCGACCGCCCGCAACGGCGCGAGAACTTCCGATGCGCTGATTTCGGCAATCGGCCGGTCGCCGAGATCGGCCTTCGCTATACCCAGCAGCCACCGCTTTTTGGTCAGCGTGGCGTCCGCTTTGCCTTCACGTTCGACCTTGGCGAGAAATTCGTCGGCGATGGCTGCAAAAGTGTTGGTATTTGCGACAAGCCTGTTGGTCTTTTCGATCTTGGCCTGTTGTGCTGGGTCAACGCCGTTCGCCAACAGTTTTTTCGCGTCGGCTCGTTTCAAACGGGCCTCGGCAAGCGAAATGGCCGGATATGCGCCAAACGCCAGCGTTTTTTGTTTTCCACCAAAACGATAGGACCACCGCCACAGCTTTCCGCCGGTCGGTGATACCAACAGGTGCAGCCCACCGCCATCGCTGTGCTTTGTCGGGCTTTGAAGCGGCCGCAACCCTTTGATTTGCGTATCTGTTAGCGGCATTTGTTGGTATCTTGATCGGCAGAATGTTGGCGTTTTCGTCAATGTACCAACCAAAATACCAACAAATCCGTTGGATGCCAACAAATGGCCTAGGACACAGTCGGACAATCAGGCAACAAAAAAGCCCGGAAATCCGGGCTTTCTTTTAAGTTTCTGGACCTTGTCGGACGGTCCGAAACGCGAATTTGGTGCCCAGAAGAGGACTCGAACCTCCACTCCTTGCGGAACACGGACCTGAACCGTGCGCGTCTACCAATTCCGCCATCTGGGCTGGTGGGCGCTCATGTAAGCGGGCAGGCGATGCCTGTCAACGCGCTTTTTTCGGGCAACGCGCGGCCCGCTCGCGGCGGCACCGAATATTAGCCTTTGCGCGCTAGCCTGGCTGCAACAGACAAGGACAAGCGATGGCGACGGAACCGGCCGGCCCGCTGCGGGCATGGAGACGCTGGCGGCTGCCGGGGCGCGGTGGCGACGGCGCCGATTCCGAGCGCGGCGTCCGCCGCGCTGCCAGCTCGGCCTTTCTCATCCGCATCGCCAATGCCGGGCTCGCCTATGTGTCGCAGATCCTCATGGCGCGCTGGATGGGCACCTTCGAATACGGCGTCTATGTCTATGTCTGGACCTGGGTGCTTCTGGTCGGCACTGTCGCCGACCTCGGCTTCGCCGTCACCGCGCAGCGCTTCATTCCGCGCTACACGCAGGAAGGCGACCTCGACCGCGTGCGCGGCTTCATCCTGGCCAGCCGCTGGGTGCCGGGCTTCTTCGTCACGCTTCTTGCCGTCGTCGCGGCAGTGTCGATCTGGCTGCTGGAAGGCAGGATCGACGCCTATCTGGTCTTTCCGTTCTATCTCGCCTGCCTGGCCCTGCCGCCCTACGGCCTGACCGGCGCGCAGGATGGCGTGGCGCGCGCCTTCGGCTGGATCAACCTGGCGCTGGTGCCGCCTTTCATCCTGAGGCCGCTGCTGCTGCTCGTCATCATGCTCGGCCTGTTCGTCGCCGGCCTGCCGCTCGATGCGATGGCCGCCATGTGGGCGGCGGTGGCGGCCACGTGGCTGACCTCCATCGGCCAGATCGCTGTCCTGGACCGGCGCGTCGGCGCACGGCTGGAAAGCGGGCCGCGCCGCTATGCGCATCGCCTGTGGGTGGTCTCGGCGCTGCCGATCCTGTTCGCCAACATCTTCCAGTTCATGCTGAGCTATGTCGGCGTAATTCTGTTGCAGGCCTACCGTTCGCCCACCGACATCGCCATCTTCTATGCCGCCACCAAGGTGACGGCAATCGTCTCGATGGTCTATTTCGCCGTCTCGGCCTCGGCCACGCACCGCTTCGCCGCGTTCGAGGCGGCGGGCGACAGGCCGGGCCTCGCCGCCTTCTATGCCGGGTCGATCCGCTGGATGTTCTGGCCGACGGTTCTCGTCGGCACCGTCATCCTGGCGTTCGGCAAGCCGCTGCTGTGGCTGTTCGGCGCCGAATTCATGGCCGGCTACTGGCTGATGTGGGTGATGGTCGCCGGCCTGGCGCTCCGCGCGGCGATAGGGCCGGGCGAGCAGTTCCTCAACATGATGGGCCGGCAGCGGCTCTGCGCGGCCATCTATGCCGCGGCCTTCGCCTTCAACCTGGCGCTCTGCCTGGCGCTGGTTCCCGGCTGGGGCGCCATGGGCGCGGCGGTCGCCGCCACCGCATCCATCGCGCTGGAATCGCTGCTGATCTTCCTCGCCATCCGCTCGAAATTCGCCATCCGGGCCTTCATCGGCCTCGCCGGAGCAGCGCGAGGCTAAGATACGCGGCCGGTCAGGCCAGCACTTCCTTCGAGGCTACCGTGGAATCGGCGTTGAGCCGGTAGACGATCGGCACGCCGGTGCCGAGTTCCATGCCGACGACCTCTTCGCCGGAGAGCCCGTCGAGCGCCATGATGAGGGCGCGCAGCGAGTTGCCGTGCGCGGCCACCAGCACCGTGCCGCCGGCAAGCACATGCGGCTGCAGGTCGTGCAGGTAGTAGGGCCAGACGCGCGCGCCAGTGTCCTTCAGGCTTTCGCCGCCGGGCGGCTGCACGTCGTACGAGCGGCGCCAGATGTGCACCTGCTCCTCGCCCCACTTCTTGCGCGCGTCGTCCTTGTTGAGGCCTGAAAGGTCGCCGTAGTCACGCTCGTTCAGCGCCTGGTCGCGCACCGTCTTCAGGTTGCTCTGGCCGACGCCGTCGAGGATGAGCTGGCAGGTCCTCTGCGCCCGCTTCAGCGCCGAGGTGAAGGCGATGTCGAATTTCAGGCCGCGCGCCTTCAGCTTTTCGCCGGCGGCCTTGGCTTCCGCCACGCCCTGTTCGGTTAGGTCGACGTCACGCCAGCCGGTGAACAGGTTCTTCAGGTTCCATTCGCTCTGGCCGTGGCGCACGAGCACGAGGGTTCGCGACATTTTATCTCCCTTCACGATTTCGCGGGGCGTCAGCTCAGGCCGAGCACGTCCCGCATCGAATACAATCCCGGCTTGCGGCCGCGCGCCCACAGCGCCGCCTTGACGGCGCCGCGCGCGAAGATGGCGCGGTCCTCTGCCTGGTGCGTCAGCGCGATGCGCTCGCCCGGCCCCGACAGATAGACCGTATGCTCGCCGACCACCGAGCCGCCGCGCAGCGAGGCGAAGCCGATGGCGCCGGTGCGGCGCGCCCCGGTGATGCCATCGCGTCCGCGTTCGCTGTTCTCGCCAAGGGCGATGGCGCGGCCTTCCGCCGCCGCCTCGCCGAGCAGAAGTGCCGTGCCCGACGGCGCGTCGACCTTGTGGCGGTGGTGCATCTCCAGCACCTCGATGTCGAAATCTTCCGGAGCGAGCGCGCGTGCGGCCTGTTCCACCAGCACGGCGAGCAGGTTGACGCCGAGGCTCATATTGCCGGACTTGACGATGGTGGCGTGGCGCGCGGCAGCCGCAATCGCCGCGTCGTCCTGCGGCGTGCAGCCGGTGGTGCCGACGACATGGACGATGCGTGCCTGCGCGGCGTAGCCGGCGAATTCGACCGAGGCGGCCGGCTGGGTGAAGTCGAGCACGCCGTCGGCTTTCGCGAAGGCCGGCAGCGGATCGTCGCCGATGACGATGCCGTTGGCGCCGATGCCTGCGAGTTCCCCGGCGTCCTTGCCGAGCGCCGGCGAGCCGGCCCGCTCGATGGCGGCGGCGAGGCGCGCACCGGGAATGGCGGCGATGGTGCGGATCAGCGTCTGGCCCATGCGTCCGCCGGCGCCGACGACGACGAGGCCCATGTCTTCGGGCCCCATGTTTGCGGGAACGGTGTCGGTGGCTTGCGGCGTGGCTTCCCGGGGGGTCATGCCTTGCTCCTTGCGGTTCTGCGGCTGCGCCCCGGTTCGGGGACCTGCAGTGCCGGCTCGTCGGCTGCCGCGCGATCGTCGACGAGGCCGAGTCCATGGCCGCCCTGCAGGCGGTGGAAGCGGGCGTAGACGCCGTCGGCGTCCGCCAGCAGCTGCGCGTGGGTGCCCTGTTCCGCCAGCCGCCCTTCCTCCAGCACGACGATGTGGTCGGCATTGACGACGGTCGACAGGCGGTGCGCGATGACGATGGTGGTGCGCCCCTGCATGATCTCGCCGAGCGCCTGCTGCACGCGCGCTTCCGATTCGTTGTCGAGCGCCGACGTCGCCTCGTCGAGCAGCAGGATCGGCGCGTCGCGCACGATGGCGCGCGCGATCGACAGCCGCTGGCGCTGGCCGCCCGAAAGCGTGACGCCGTTCTCGCCGACCTCGGTGTCGTAGCCCTGCGGCTGCTGGCGGATGAACTCGTCCGCCGCCGCCAGCCCGGCCGCCTGCTCGATCTCGGCGTCGGTGGCGTCGAGACGGCCGTAGCGGATGTTGTCGCGGATGCTGCCCTCGAACAGGTAGGGCTGCTGCGAGACATAGGCGATGGCGCTGCGCAGCGACTTCTTCGTCACCTTCGAGATGTCCTGCCCGTCGACGGAGATGGTACCGGCGTCGACGTCATAGAAGCGCTGCAGCAGCGCCACCAGTGTCGACTTGCCGGCGCCCGAGGCGCCGACGATGGCCGTCGTCTTGCCGGCGGCGGCGACAAAGCTCAGGTCGCGCAGCACCGGTGCGTCCTCGGCGTAGCCGAAGCGGATGGCGTCGAAGCGCACCTCCCCGTTCTTGACGTGCAGGGCGGTGGCGCCCGCCGAATCGCCCTGCTGCGGCTCGAGGTCGAGGATCTCGTAGATCATGCGGGCGTTGACCAGCGCGCGTTCCATGCCGACCTGCACGCGTGCCAGCCGCCTGGCCGGATCGTAGGCGAGCAGCAGCGCGGTTATGAAGGCGAAGATCGTTCCGGGCGGCTCGCCGGCGACGGTGGCGCGGTAGCCGGCATAGGCGATGACGCCGGAAACGGCGAAGCCGGCGAGGATCTCGGCGATCGGGTTCAGCCGTTCGGAGACGCGGGCGATGCGGTTGGCGCGCTGCTCGGCGGCGCTTACCAGTTCGCTGATGCGCCGCGACAGCACGTCCTCCATGGTGAAGGCCTTGACGATGGCGATTCCCTGCGTCGCCTCCTGCATGGCGCCGATCAGCCGCGAATTGATCTGCACGGCCTCGCGCGTCGCCCGCCTCAGCCGCTTCATCAGGTAGACCACGGCATAGATCAGCGGCGGGCCGATGAGCAGCGACATCAGCGACAGGAAGGGGTCTTGCACCACCATCACCGCGATCAGGCCGACCAGCGAGACGGCGTCGCGGGCGACAGAGGTGAGAGTCATGGACAAGAGATCGCGCACGCCGTTGACGTTCTCGTTGATCTGCGCGGCGAGGCGGCCGGAGCGTGTGTCGTTGTAGAAGCCCATGCCGAGGCGCATGAGGTGGTCGAACAGGCGCCGCTGGTAGCGGGCGACGAGGTTGTTGCCGATCTTGGCCAGCGTCACCGCCTGGCCGTAGGTCGCCAGCCCCCGGATGACGAAGGCGGCGAAGAGCGACAGGCAGATGAGGGCGACGAGGTCGCCGCGCTGGCGATAGAAGATCTCGTTGATGACGTCGCGCATGATCCATGCGGTGAAGGCCGTCGTCGCGGCCACCGCGACCAGGCAGACGATGGCGAAGACATAGTGCCAGACATAGTCGCGGCCGTTCTCGGCGAGGATGCGGCGGATGACCGTCGCGATCTCGCGGGATTTCGTCTGCGGTGCCTTATCTGCGTTCAAGAAGCCGTTCCGTGTCTTGGGCCGGGGCGCCCCTCATAACGCCCCGAAAGCGGATTGCCTATGCCCCGAAGCCGAAAAGCTCAGCCCCGCCAGCGGCGGCCGTCGGTCTGGACGCCGAACAGCGACGGCGCGCGCGCATAGGCGGCAAGCCCCAGAAGGGCGGCGAGCGGATGGGTGATGACGTAGACCGGCATGTCGCGCATCAGCGCGCTGTGCGGCGCCTTGTCCTCGAAGGCGGCGCGGAAGTTGCCGGCCTTCAGCGCCGGCACGATCTTCTGGGCGATGCCGCCGGTGAGGAACACGCCGCCGCGGCTCATGAACACCAGCGCCAGGTCGCCGGCGGTGCGGCCGAGGCAGGTGACGAACAGCGAAAGCGCTTCCTCGGCCACCGCGTCGGTGCCGGCGAGAGCCGCCGCCGTCACTTCCGACGGCTTGGTGAAGGGCGCGTCCTTGCCGTCCGCCGCGGCCACGGCGCGATAGACGTTGACGAGGCCGCGCCCGCACAGGATCTGTTCGCCCGAGATGCGCCCCTCGATCGTCTCGATGTGCGGGAAGACCTCTGAGTCGCGCGGCGTGCGCGGGCCGATGTCCATGTGCCCGCCTTCGCCCGGCACCGGGATCCAGTGGCCCAGCGCGTGCACGAGCCCGGCGACGCCGAGGCCGGTGCCCGGTCCCAGCACGACCCGGCCGGCATTGGGCTCGGGCGTGCCGCCGCCGATCTTTTCCATATGCTCTTCGCCGAGCGCCACCACGGCCAGCGCCTGCGCCTCGAAATCGTTGAGCACGACGATGTCGGTGAGGCCGAGATTGGCGATCATCTCCTTTGGCCGCACCACCCATGGGCAGTTGGTCAGTTCGATCTCGTCGCCGTCGACGGGGCCGGCGACGGCCAGCACGGCGGATTTCGGCTGTACCGAAGAGCGGTCGAGCACGGCGGCCTGGATGGCGGCGTCGATGGTGGGAAAGTCCGCCGTCTGCACGATCCGCGGCTCGCCGGCCTCGGAATTGGCGTCGAGCACGACGGAAAACCGCGCATTGGTGCCGCCGATGTCGCCGATCAGGATCGGAAACCGCAGGCCCGTTCCGTCCTCGCTCGCGCCCTGCATCCTGTCCGCTCCATGGTTCGGTTTCGCGTCGCTATAGCCAAACCATGGCCGCTGCGGAAGACGCCTCGCTCACGGACCCGGCCGCGGACGCGGCACCGGCACGCCGATCTGCGGCGTTTCGGCAAAGGCGTTGACGGCCGGCAGGCCGGTCGCGCCGGCGAGCACGGGGGCGGGCGGCGAGCCCGGTTCCGGCACGACGGTGTCCGGCTCCGGAGCGGTGGCTACGGCGATCGGGGCGCGGCCACCTTTGAACAGGGCCGCCTCGAAGGAAGGCGGGCTCGGCTGGGTCAGCACCGCCTGGCACTGCTTCGGCAGCGCCGCCATCGTCATGATGTCGCGCGCCTTGGGCGCGTCGGGGTTCTTCGCCGGTCGCCATGGTTCCTCGGTGAACCACCACGCAAGCTCCTTGCCGCAGCCGTCGCCCCTGCCGGTATCATGTTGCGGCTTGCAGTTCGGTGAGCCCGGCTGGCAGCCGATGCGGACGTGGAAATGCTCGTCATGGCCCCAGAACGGCCTGATCTTGTTCAGCCAGCTGCGGTCGCCGCTGACCGTATCGCACAGCTTCTTCTTGATGCCGGGATGCACGAAGATGCGCTCCACCTCCGGGTAGCTGGCGGCGCGCTTCAGCAGGCGGGCGCGCGACTCGGTCCAGCGCCGGTCGTCGACGACAAGCGATTTGGGCTTCAGCATGGAGACGGCGCCGATCTTCTCGCGCCCGCTCATCGAATAGGGCTGGTCCGGCATCGGGCTGAACCAGATGTCGGCGTCCAGCCCGAGCTGGTGCGAGGCGTGGCCGGTGCGCATCGGGCCGCCGCGCGGCTGCGAGATGTCGCCGACCAGAAGGCCGCGCCAGCCGTCCTGCACCGCATCGCGCGACAGCTTTTCCAAAAGCGCGATCATCGCCGGATGGCCCCAGTTGCGGTTGCGCGAAGGGCGCATGACCTGCCAGGTCGGCCCATCCAGCGGCAGGCCGACGCCGCCGGCGAAGCAGCCTTTCGAATAGAAGCCGTAGGATTGCGGGGCCACCGCCGAGGGCAGCGCCTCCGCGCCGAACAGGTTCTTCGCCAGTTCGGCAGTACCGGCCGTGTCCGCGCCGGACAATAGGCCGGTCAGCGCCACCGTCATTGCCAGCAGGACCGACCGGGGCGCGGATAGCCATTTCGATTGTGTCATGCGATTTCCCCTGCCTGCCCGTCCGCCAGGCGAATCATAGCACAGCCGCCCGATTCGGCGCGATCACGACCGTTTCATCGCGCTGCGCGCCGCCCCGTCGGCCCAGTCGCCCGCCGCCCACAGGGCGTCGAAGGCGGCGCGGTAGTCCGGGAAGCGGAAGGCATAACCCGTCTTCTTGATCGCGGCGTTCGAGACGCGCTTGTTCTCGCCGTAGAAAGACCGTGCCATGGGCGAAAGTTGGGCGGTTTCGAACGGAATTTCCGGCGGCGGTTCCACGCCCATCAGCGCGGCGGCATAGGCGACGACGTCCTGCGGCGGCGCCGGCAGGTCGTCGGTGACGTTGAAGACGCCGCCGAGGTTTCGCTCGGTCAGGTGCCGCAGCGCGCCGGCGATGTCGTCGCGATGGATGCGGTTGAACACCTGGTCCGGCTTGACGAGGCGCCGGGCGGTGCCGTCGCGCAGGTTGACGAAGGCGTTGCGGCCCGGCCCGTAGATGCCGGAGAGCCGCAAGACCGCGACCGGCAGGCCGGCGCGCTGTCCAAGCTCCAGCCACTGCCGCTCGGCCTCCAGCCGGCGGCGCGAGCGCTGCGACACCGGCCGGCATGCGCTGGCCTCGTCCACCCAGCCGCCGCCATGGTCGCCATAGACGCCGACGGTGGAGAGATAGCCGATCCATTGCAGCGCCGGCAGGCCGGCGGCGAGCCCGGCCGCGACGACAGCAAGCGCCGGGTCGCCGGCCTCGTCCGGCGCGATCGAGACGACGACGTGGGTGGCCTGCCGGAGTGCCGCGAGCAGTTCAGGCGTCGAGGTGCCCTCGAACAGCAGCGGCGTGATGCCGGCATCGCGAAGCGCCGCGAATTTTTCCGGCGAGCGCGTCGTGCCGACGATGGTGGTGCCCGCAGGCAGCGCGCGGGCGAAAGCCTGGCCGGAATAACCGGCGCCGAAGATGAGGATGTTCGTCGCCGTCATGCCTGCGTCTCCAGCATGTGTTGCTTCGCGGTCCGCCATTCGTCCAGCACCGCCGCGTCGGTTTCATCGTTCATCGCGGTCTCTGCGAGGCCAGCGAAGGCCGATGCGGATACCAGCCGCGACAGCGCCCATACGGCAGCGCCGCGCACCAGCGGCGAAGGATCGCCAAGCAGGCTGTGGACCTGTTCCGTCAGTGCGCCGTCGCCCGAATTGCCGGCGGCGATCAGCACGTTGCGGACAAAACGGTCGCGGCCGATGCGCTTGACCGGCGAGCCGGAAAACAGCGCGCGGAAAGCGGTGTCGTCCAGTTCGAGCAGGTCGATGAGCTTCGGCGCGCGCAGGTCGTCGCGGGCGGCGAGCTTCGCCTCCGAAGCCGCCTGCGCGAACTTGTTCCACGGGCAGGCGGCGAGGCAGTCGTCGCAGCCATAGATGCGGTTGCCGATCGCCTCGCGGAATTCGGCCGGGATCGGCCCCTTGTTCTCGATGGTGAGGTAGGAGATGCAGCGGCGCGCGTCGAGCCGGTAGGGCGCCGGAAAGGCGTTCGTCGGGCAGGCGTCGAGGCAGGCGCGACAGGAGCCGCAATGGTCACCCTCGCGGCTGTCGGGCTCCAGCTCCGCCGTGGTGAAGATCGAGCCGAGGAACAGCCAGGAGCCGTGGGCGCGGCTGACGAGGTTGGTGTGCTTGCCCTGCCAGCCGAGCCCGGCGGCTTCCGCCAGCGGCTTTTCCATCACCGGTGCCGTGTCGACGAACACTTTTACGTCGCCGCCGGCACGCGCCACGATCTTGCCGGCGATTTCCTTCAGCCGCCCCTTCATCACGTCGTGGTAGTCGCGGTTCTGCGCATAGACCGAGATGGCGGCGCGATCCGGCCGCGACAGGATTTCGCGCGGGTCGCTGTCGGGGCCGTAGTTCATGGCGAACATGATCACCGAGCGTACTTCGGGCCACAGCACCGATGGGTCGGCGCGGCGCGCCAGCGTCTCCTCGATCCATCCCATCGAGCCGTGAAAACCGTCGGCTACGAACCGGGCAAGCCGTGCCGGCGCCTGCGGGATGGCATCCGGCCTGGTGACGGCCACGGCGGCGAAGCCGGCGGCTCGCGCCTCGCGCTCGATCAGCTCGCGCAGGCGTTTCGGATCAGAAATCGAGGTCCGCATAATGCGACACCGGCGAAAGGCCGCGCACGCGGTCGGCCAGCAGCGGCCGGAACGACGGCCGCGACTTCAGCCGCGTATACCATTCGCGCGCGGCGACGTGCTCGCGCCAGTCGATCTCGCCCAGATAGTCGAGCACCGAAAGCGTGGCGGCGGCGGCGAGGTCGGCATAGGTGAGCCGCGATCCGGCCAGCCAGTGGCGGGTGCCGGCCAGCCAGTTGGTGTATTTCATGTGCTGGCGGATGTTGGCGCGGGCGGCGCGGATGGCGGTCGAATCGGGCGAGCCGCCGCCAGCCTCGGCCGGCATGTGCGGCTTCAGCGCGCGCTCGCGCACGAGGTGCCGCGTCACCTCGCTCTCGGCCTTGACGAGGTACCAGTCCGTCAGGCGGCGTATCTCGGCGCGCTCCATCGAGCCTTCCACGAACAGGCGCTTGTCGCGTTTCAGAACGCCGCGCGTCTCGTCGAGATATTCGGCGATGACCGAGGCGCCGACGATCGGCACGTCGCCCTCGGCCAGAAGCACCGGCAGGTTGCCGGCGGGGTTCAGCGACAGGAATTCCTTGCGCCGCATCCACGGCTTTTCCTCGATCAGCGCCAGTTCCTCGCCGTATTCGCCGAAGGCGAGGCGCACGAACCGGCAGGAGGCGAACAGGGGATGATGAAAAAGCGTCAGCATGATACCGCGATTGACATGCGCTCTGGCGAATCGCCCGCCGCACCGCTAAAGCTTTGCCGCGACGGGTCGGGGCCGGCAAGGGTGCTGCGACCTATAGGGTGGTTCCCGCGCCGTGACAAGCAACGCCTTTTCGAACCCCCGACGCCAAGGACGCCCCAAAGGACCACCATGGACAGCCAGACCCTGATCGAAGCCCTTCTGCTCGGCCTGCTGGAGGGTTTTACCGAGTTCCTGCCGGTGTCCTCCACCGGCCATATCCTGCTGGCCGGCCACTTCCTCGGCTTCAATTCGACCGGCAAGGTGTTCGAAGTGCTGATCCAGCTCGGCGCCATCCTCGCCATCCTTTCCGTCTATGCGAACCGTTTCTGGGATTTCATCAGGCGTCCCGACGCCTTCGCCCGGCTGGTCGACGTCGCGGTCGGCGTGGTGGCTGCCCTGGTCTGGCTGGCCGGCTGCGCCTGGGAACTCCTGGTTTCGGTCTTCCGGCGCAAGCGGCCGAACCTGTTTCTGCCGCCCGAGCGCTCGTCCGACCATTCGGTCAGGCTGATGGTCGCCGTGGTGCTGGCCTTCCTGCCGGCGGCGGTGATCGGCGTGATCCTGCACGACTTCATCAAGACGGTGCTGTTCGAGACGCCGAAGCTGATCTGCATCATGCTCATCCTCGGCGGCATCGTGCTTCTGTGGATCGACCGGCTGGACCTGAAGCCGCGCATCCACGACGCGTCCGAACTCTCCATTCCGCTGGCGCTGAAGATCGGCCTGTTCCAGTGCCTCGCCATGATCCCCGGCACCTCCCGCTCCGGCGCCACCATTGTAGGCTCGATGCTGATGGGCGTGGACAAGCGCGCGGCGGCGGAATTCTCCTTCTTCCTCGCCATGCCGACCATGCTCGGCGCCTTCACGCTCGACCTGCTCAAGAACCGGCATCTGCTGTCGGCGGCGGATTTCCCGATCATCGCCGTCGGCTTCATCGCCGCCTTCATCACCGCCGTGATCGCCGTGCGCAGCCTGCTCGGCTACGTGTCGCGGCACGGCTACGCGCTGTTCGGCTGGTGGCGGCTGGTCGTGGGCGGGCTGGGGTTGATCGCGCTGTACGTTTTCGGGTGAGTTTCATCCTTCACAAAAGTGGGGCTTGGCATAGGGCGCTCCCCCTCTCCGTCGCGCGTAACGCGACGGAGAGGGGGCAATGCGCCTGGGTCGATAGCTTCCCGGCGCCGGGGTCGTCGACGGCCGAAAATTTCCTGCCTCGGTTCCCTTACGCCTCGGCGTTGCCGGCGGTATCGCCGCGCTGGAACTGGCCGGCGGCGCGGAAGCGCCACAGATAGCTGGGCAGGATGGTGCCGAGCGCCTGCGGCTGGATGCCGAGCCCGGGGAGCGTGCGGCCTTCCTTGTCGGCCTTGTCGGAGATGACGTTGTGCTCGCGCAGCTGCGCCACCTGGTCGCGGGTGAGCAGCGGCTTCGGCAGCATGCCGAGGATGGAGGCCTGAAGGTTCGCCAGCCACCACGGCACCGGCACCAGCATGCGCTTGCGGTCGACGACGGAGAGCAGTTCCTCCATGCACTGGCGGAAGGTCAGCACCTGTGGCCCGCCGAGTTCGTAGGCGCGGCCGCCGGCGACCTGTCCGTCCACCGAGCGTGCGATCGCCTCGGCGATATCCACCGCATAGACCGGCTGGAATTTCGTCTCGCCGCCGCCGATCAGCGGCAGCACCGGCGAATAGCGCGCCATGTTGGCGAAGCGGTTGAAGAAGGTGTCTTCCGGGCCGAAGGCGACGGAGGGACGGAAGATGACGGCATCGGCAATCGTCTCCACTACCGCCTTTTCGCCCAGCGCCTTGCTGCGCTGATAGGCGGAGGCGGACTGGGCGTCGGCGCCGAGCGCCGAGACGTGGGTCATCCCGGCGCCGACGGCGCGCGCGGCCTCCGCGACGGCGCGGGCGCCGAAGGTGTGCACGGCGCCGAAGCGCTGGCGCCCGCTCTCGTGCAAGATGCCGACGAGGTTGACGACATGGGCGGCGCCCCTGACCGCGTTGTCGACCGACCAGCGCACCCTGACATTGGCCTGCACCGGCTGGATCTGGCCGACATTGCCGAGCGGCTGCAGGTGGCCGGCGAGGTCGGGCCGGCGGCAGGCGGCGCGCACGCGGTAGCCGCGGCGGGCCAGCGCGCGCACCACGTGGCGCCCCAGGAAGCCCGAGCCGCCGAAGACGACGACCAGCGGTGGTGTTTGCAAGATTTCGGTCATGGCTGGCTCCGGCAGGGCAGTTCGAGGCGTGGCTTTGCCGTTTCATAGTCGGTTTCGCGGCGAAGGCAAAGGGACTTCGCCGGGCCTCCAGGCTCAGCCCGCGCGCTTGACCGCATAGGTATTTACGATCGAGCCGTTGCCCAGGCGACGCGTTTCCTTGAGGTCGAGCGCGGTCTCGCTGCCGGGCTTGAAGAGCGGCGTGCCTTCGCCCAGCAACACCGGCACGATGCAGATCATCAGCTCGTCGACGAGACCGGCTTCAAGCAGGGAATGGGTGAGGTCGGCGCTGCCGAAGACATAGAGCGTCTTTGCCTGCCCGGCCTTCATGCGCTTCACCTCCGCCACGATGTCGGAGGTCACCCGGCTGTTATTCCAGTCGACCGCCTTCAGCGTGCGCGAGGCGACCAGCTTCGGCAGGGCGTTCATGTAGCTGGTGATCGTGCCCGGCTCGGCCGATTTCCAGTACGCGGCCATGCCCTCATAGGTGACGCGGCCGAAGACGAGGGCTGCGGCCTTGTCGCCGAAATCCTCGCTCAGTTTCTTCAGTTCGGGACCCCAGGCGAGGTTGTGGAAATCAAGGTCCCACTTCCTGGCGCCTTCGAAGTACCCGTCGACGGACACCAGATTCCAGACGATTAGCTTGGCCATGTGCCTCTTCCACTAACTGATTGCAATTTGCAAGTGGTTGGTGTAGCCGAGGCAATATTGAAATGCAACCGGTTTTTGAACGCAGATCGCCGGCCGTGGCTGAATGGACTCCCTCGGCCTGCCCTTGAATCGGCTCTTCGGGGATGGCAACCAGTAGGTGAGGCTTTCAACCCTTCAGGATGTGCCGCGTGCCGACCTTTCCGTTCTCCGAAGCCGACCCGATCCGCTACCCCGGCCCGCCGCCGAAGGCGTCCGAAGTGGTCGTCGTCGGCGGCGGCGTCATCGGCGTGACGACGGCGCTGTTCCTGGCGCAGCGCGGCATTCCGGTGACGCTTCTGGAAAAGGGGCGCGTCGCCGCCGAACAGTCGTCGCGCAACTGGGGCTGGGTGCGCAAGCAGGGGCGCGACGAGGGCGAACTGCCGATCGCCATCGAGGCCGGCCGCCTGTGGCGGCAACTGGCCGAGGAATGCGGCGAGGACATCGGCCTCGTCGAGACGGGCGTGACCTATCTGGCGGAAACCGACAAGGAGTTGGCTGGCTTCGACGACTTCATGAGACTCGCCGCCGCCCACGACCTCGACACGCGCCTGCTCGACGGCACCGGCACCGCGAAGCTTATTCCGGGCATGGCGCGTCCCTTCGCAGGCGCAATGACGACGCCGTCGGACATGCGCGCCGAGCCGTGGCTTGCGGTGCCCGCGCTCGCCCGCCTCGCCGCCCGCAAGGGCGCCACCATCGTGGAGAACTGCGCCGTCCGCACGCTCGATATCGCGGCGGGCACGGTCAGGGGCGTGTGGACGGAGGCAGGCTTCATCGAAGCTTCCACGGTGCTGGTCGCGGCCGGCGCGTGGTCGTCGCTGTTCTTGAGGAAACACGGCATCTCCATTCCGCAACTCAGCGTCCGCTCGACCGTGGCGGCGACGGAACCGATGCCGGAAATCCACGCGGGCGCGGCGGCGGACGAGCGCATCGCCTTCCGGCGCCGGCAGGACGGCGGCTATACGCTGGCCGCCGGCGGCGGCAGCCAGCTCTACGTCGGCCCCGACGCGTTCCGCCATGCCGCCAAATACTTTCCCGCCCTGCGCGCCAATCCGTTCGGCGTCCGCTATTCTCCGGCCGCCCCGTCCGGCTATCCCGACAGTTGGACGACGCCGCGCGACTGGACGGCGGAGACGCAAACACCGTTCGAGCGGATGCGGGTGCTCGATCCGGCCCCGGAACGCTCCAAGTTGCGGGCGGTGGAGAAAAATTTCGGCGCCCTTTTCCCGCAGCTTGGCAAGGTCCGCCTGAAGGCGAACTGGGCCGGTATGATTGACGCCATGCCCGACGTGGTGCCGGTCGTCGATCGCATTCAGTCGCTCCCCGGCCTGTTCGTTGCCACCGGCATGAGCGGCCACGGCTTCGGCATCGGCCCCGGCTTCGGCCGCATTGTCGCCGACCTCATCCAGGGCAACGCGGTGGGTCACGACATGGGACGCTTCCGCCTGTCGCGCTTCTCCGACGGCAGCGCCCTCAAGCTGGGGCCGGCGTTGTAGGGAGACGCTCTCGCCAGCAGGCAGGACTATCGCATCTGGCTCAGCCCCCTCTCCGTCTTGCTTCGCAAGCCACCTCTCCCCCCGTTCCGGGTGGAGAGGATAGGCCGGCGGCAAGGCTTGGCTCCCATCCTCTCCCCTCACGGAGGGGGGAGAGGTGGCTCGGATAAGCCGAGACGGAGAGGGGGCGATGCGCCAGAGGAACTGACCTGCCTTCTGCTGAGAAGGTTTTACTGCCCCGCCGTATAGGCCGCGATGGCCGCCATGTTGACGATGTCGCTGTCCTTGGCATTCAGCGGCACGATCTGCACCGGCTTGTTCAGCCCGACCAGCAGCGGGCCGATGACGGTCGAGCCGCCGAGTTCCTGCAGCATCTTGGTTGAGATCGAGGCTGAGTGGAAGGCCGGCATGATGAGCACGTTGGCCGGGCCGGTGAGGCGGCAGAACGGGTATTGCTGCTGCATCAGCCGGTGGTTGAGCGCCACGTCGGCGGCCATCTCGCCGTCGTATTCGAAGTCGACGCGGCGCCTGTCGAGGATCTTCACCGCTTCCTGGATGCGCTCGGAGCGCTCGCCCTGCGGATGGCCGAAGGTGGAGTAGGCGAGCATCGCCACGCGCGGCTCGTAGCCCATGCGGCGGGCGAAATTGGCCGATTCCTCGGCGATGTCGGCGATCTGCTCGGCGTTCGGCATGTCGTGCACGGCGGTGTCGGCGACGATCACGGTACGGCCGCGCGCCAAGACGATGGAGGCGCCGATGACGCGGTGGCCGGGCTTGGCGTCGATGACGCGGCGTATGTCCTCCAGCGCGGTGGAGTAGTTGCGGGTGACGCCGGTGACGACGCCGTCGGCGTCGCCCAGCGCCACCATGCAGGCGGCGAAATGGTTGCGGTCCTGGTTGATCAGGCGCTGGCAGTCGCGCAGGAGGTAGCCCTTGCGCTGCAGGCGCTCGTAGAGGAAGTCGGCGTAGATCGCGTTGCGCCGCGACAGCCGGGCGTTGATGATCTCGATGCCCGGCTTGTCGAGGTCGATGCCCGCATGCTGGGCGTTTTCACGCATGACGTCGTCGCGGCCGAGCAGGATGGCGGTGCCGAGGCTCTGGTTGGCGTAGGCCACCGCCGCGCGCATCACCTGCTCCTCCTCGCCCTCGGCGAAGACGATGCGCTTGGGCTGGCGGCGCACGCGGTCGTAGATGCGCTGCAAGGTGGAGGCGATGGGGTCACGCCGCGCCGACAGTTCCTGCGCGTATTTGTCGAGGTTGAGAATCGGCCGGCGCGCCACGCCCGTCTCCATCGCCGCCTTCGCCACAGCAACCGGGATGGCGGAGATCAGGCGCGGGTCGAACGGCACCGGGATGATGTAGTTGGCGCCGAACTTCGGCCGGTTGCCCTGATAGGCGGCGGCGACGTCGTCGGGCACGTCCTTGCGGGCGAGGTCGGCCAGCGCGTGGGCGGCGGCGATCTTCATGGCGTCGTTGATGGTGGTGGCGCGCACGTCGAGCGCGCCCCGGAAGATGTAGGGGAAGCCCAGCACGTTGTTGACCTGGTTCGGATAGTCCGAACGGCCCGTCGCCATGATGGCGTCGGTGCGGATTTCGGCCACTTCCTCGGGCGTGATCTCCGGGTCCGGATTGGCCATGGCGAAGATGATCGGGTTCTTCGCCATCGATTCGACCATGGCCCGCGTCAGTGCCCCCTTGGCCGACAGGCCGAAGAAGACATCTGCGCCTTCCATGGCGTCGGCCAGCGAGCGCGCCTCGGTCTTGACCGCATGCGCCGACTTCCACTGGTTCATGCCTTCGGTGCGGCCCTGCCAGACGACGCCCTTGGTGTCGCACAGCGTGATGTTCTCGGGCGCGAAGCCCATCGCCTTGATGAGCTCGATGCAGGCGATGCCGGCCGAACCCGCGCCGTTGCACACCAGCTTCGTCGTCTTCATGTCGCGGCCGGAAATCTCCAGCGCGTTGATCAGGCCGGCGGCCGAGATGATGGCGGTGCCATGCTGGTCGTCGTGGAAGACGGGAATGTCCATCAGTTCGCGCAAGCGGCTCTCGATGATGAAGCATTCCGGCGCCTTGATGTCCTCCAGGTTGATGCCGCCGAAGGAGGGTCCAAGGAATTTCACGCAGTTGATGAACTCCTCGGCGTCCTCGGTGGCGACTTCGAGGTCGATGGAATCGACGTCGGCGAAGCGCTTGAACAGCACCGCCTTGCCTTCCATCACCGGCTTCGACGCCAGCGCGCCGAGATTGCCGAGGCCGAGGATGGCGGTGCCGTTGGAGATGACGGCGACCATGTTGCCGCGGCTGGTGTAGTCGAAGGCGCGCGAGGGATCCTCGGCGATGGCTTTGACCGGCACGGCGACGCCCGGCGAATAGGCGAGCGACAGGTCGCGCTGCGTCGCCATCGGCTTGGTCGGCACGATCTCCAGCTTGCCGGGCCGGCCCATGGCGTGGAATTCCAGGGCCTCCTCTGCGCTGACGGAGGGGCCGTCGCTGTCGGGTTTTCTGGCCATGATGCTGGTGTTTCCTCGCCTTGACACGGCTGCCGGACATGGCGGGCCGCATTGTTTTTGTGGAGTGTCCCCGATTAAGGCTACACTTCCAACCGGTCCTGCGCCAAGCAGGGAACTTTCGGGAATTCTGGAAAGACTTTCTTGAACGACGAAACGGCCATCGAGACGGAAGGGGGGACGCCGGTTACGCTGGCCTTGGGCGACGGCGCGCCGATGCCGGCCGCTACAGGCGCCGTCACCCCGATGATGGAACAGTATATCGAGATCAAGACGGCGAATCCCGGTTCGCTGCTGTTCTACCGCATGGGCGATTTCTACGAGCTGTTCTTCGACGACGCGGAAAAGGCGAGCCAGGCGCTGGGCATTGTTCTGACCAAGCGCGGCAAGCACCAGGGCGCCGACATCCCGATGTGCGGCGTGCCGGTGCATGCCGCCGACGACTACCTGCAGAAGCTCATTGCGCTGGGTTTCCGCGTCGCCGTCTGCGAACAGATCGAGGACCCGGCGGAGGCGAAGAAGCGCGGCTCCAAGTCGGTCGTGCGGCGCGACGTGATCAGGCTGGTGACGCCCGGCACCATCACCGAGGACAAGCTGCTCAACGCCGCCGAATCGAATTTCCTGATGGCACTCGGGCGGGTGAAGGGCACGCCGGACGCCTATGCGCTTGCCTGGATCGACATTTCCACCGGTGCCTTCCGCGTCGCCGAGACCGATGCCGGACGGCTGCTGGCCGACATCGCCCGCGTCGATCCGCGCGAGCTGATCGTCGCCGAGCCGGTGTTCCATGATCCCGAGCTGAAATCCGTCTTCGACGGAATCGGTCGCATCGCCGAACCGCAGCCGGCGACGCTGTTCGATTCGGCCTCGGCGCCGGCGCGCATCGCCCGTTTCTACGCGGTGGCGACGCCGGATGCCTTCGGCGCCTTCTCGCGCGCCGAGCTGTCGGCGATTTCGGCGGCCATCGCCTATGTCGAGAAGACGCAAAAGGCCGAGCGGCCCGAACTCGCGCGGCCCGAGCGGGAGGAGAACGGCTCGACGCTGTTCATCGACCCGGCGACGCGCGCCAACCTGGAAATCCTGCGCACCCTGTCGGGCTCGCGCGACGGCTCGCTGTTCAAAGCCATCGACCGCACCGTCACCGGCGGCGGCGCCCGCCTTCTGGCCGACCGGCTGACGGCGCCGCTGACGAGCCCCGACAGGATCGCGGAGCGGCTGGATTCGGTCTCCTTCTTCCGCAGCGAGCCGCGGCTTTGCCAGGCGGTGCGGCTGGCGCTGAAGGGCGTCGCCGACATGCCGCGCGCGCTGTCCAGGCTGGCGCTGAACCGCGGCGGCCCGCGCGACCTCGGCGCGCTTTTGGCCGGTTTCGAGGCCGCCCGCGCCATCGCCGAGACCTTCGCCGTAACGCCGCCGGCGGAGCTCGGCGCGGCCCTTGCTGCTATCGCGGCGCTTCCCGAGACGCTTGCCGCGCATTTCGGCCGGGCGCTGGCCGACGAACTGCCGCTCTTGAAGCGCGACGGCGGCTTCGTCCGCGCCGGCTACGACGCCGAACTGGACGAGATGCGGGCGCTGGCGTCGGAATCGCGAAAAGTGATCGCCGCCATGGAGCGCGACCTGATCGAGGAGACCGGCATCCGCTCGCTGAAGATCAGGCACAACAACGTGCTGGGTTTCTACATCGAGGTGACGGCCAACCATGCCGCCGCCCTGACCGGTTCGGACGAGGCCAAGGCGCGCTTCATCCACCGCCAGACGATGGCGAGCGCCATGCGCTTCACCACCACCGAGCTCGCGGGGCTGGAGACGAAGATCGCCAACGCCGCCGACCGGGCGCTTGCCATCGAACTCGCCGTCTTCGAGACGCTGCTGCGCGAAGCAGTCGCCGAGGCCGAGAAAATCCGCGCCGGCGCCGAGGCGCTGGCCGTGCTCGACGTCTCGGCGGCGCTCGCCCTGCTCTCCGAGAGCGAGGACTGGTGCCGGCCGCAGGTGGATTCGTCCCTCGCCTTCGCGGTGGAGGGCGGCCGCCATCCGGTGGTCGAGCAGGCGCTGCGCCGGTCGGGCGAGGGGCCGTTCGTCGCCAACGACTGCGACCTGTCGCCGGAGGGCGACATGCAGGCCGGCGCCATCTGGCTGCTGACCGGGCCGAACATGGGCGGCAAGTCGACCTTCCTGCGCCAGAACGCGCTGATCGCCATCCTCGCCCAGATGGGTTCCTTCGTCCCCGCCGCGCGCGCCCATATCGGCGTGGTGGACCGGCTGTTCTCCCGCGTCGGCGCCTCCGACGACCTGGCGCGCGGCCGTTCCACCTTCATGGTCGAGATGGTGGAGACGGCGGCGATCCTCAACCAGGCCGGCGAGCGGGCGCTGGTGATCCTTGACGAGATCGGCCGCGGCACCGCCACTTTCGACGGCCTGTCCATCGCCTGGGCGGCGGTGGAATACCTGCACGAGAAGAACCGCTGCCGGGCGATCTTCGCCACCCATTTCCACGAGATGACGGCGCTCAGCAACAAGCTCGGCCGCCTCCACAACGTCACCATGCGGGTGAAGGAATGGGAGGGCGACGTCGTCTTCCTGCACGAGGTCGGCAAGGGCGCGGCGGACCGCAGCTACGGCGTGCAGGTGGCGCGTCTGGCCGGTCTGCCCGAGGCCGTGGTGGCGCGGGCGAAACAGGTACTCCACCAGCTTGAGGAAGGCGAGGTGGCCGGCAAGACCGACCGGCTGGTCGACGACCTGCCGCTGTTTTCCGTCGCGGTGAAGCGCGAGGCGCCAAAGCCGGCCGCGCCGCAGAAGGCCGACAGGCTGGGCGAAGCGCTCGCCGCCCTGCACCCTGACGAAATGACCCCGCGCGAGGCGCTGGAGGCGCTGTATCGGCTGAAGGGGCTGGCGGGGGAGGAGTAGGACGCGGGCGGCTGCATACGTCCGTAACGCCAATGCCATCGTCTCTGATGCCGTACCCCCTCTCCGTCCAGCTTGGCTTCACGACTTGGGAGAGAGGTGCTCGGCGAAGCCGAGACGGAGAGGCGGAACGCCAGTAATTGAAGCTGAAAGGGTCAGCTGTCCCCTACCACACCGCCCCCGGAAACGCGCCGAGCGGGAATTTCAGGTAGCGCTTGCCGTTGGCTTCCGGTTCTGGCAGGCGGCCGCCGCGTATGTTCACCTGCAGCGCGTGCAGGATCAGCTTCGGCATCGGCAGGGTTTTGTCGCGCGCCTCGCGCAGCGCGACGAACGCCTGTTCGTCCTTGCCGGCAAGGTGGGCGTTGGCGCGCTTCTGCTCGCCGACCGTGCTTTCCCATTTCGGTGCCCGGCCGCCCGGCTGGTAGTCGTGGCCGGTGAACAGCCGCGTCTCGTCCGGCAAAGCGAGGATCGCCTGGATCGAGCTCCACAGCGCCTTGGCGCTGCCGCCGGGGAAGTCGGCGCGCGCGGTGCCGGAATCCGGCATGAAGATAGTGTCGTGCACGAAGGCGGCGTCGCCCACGACATAGGTGATCGAGGCCAGCGTGTGGCCGGGCGAAAACAGCACCCGGCCCTCCAGCGAGCCGATGTGGAAGGTGTCGCCGGCGGCAAACAGCCGGTCCCAGTACGAGCCGTCCGTCTTCAGCTCCGGCCAGTTGTAGATGTCCTTCCACAACCCCTGCACGGCGGTGATGTTGGCGCCGATGGCGGTCGGCGCGCCGGTCTTGCCCTTGAGGTAGTGGGCGGCGGAGAAATGGTCGGCATGGGGATGGGTGTCGAGGATCCACTCGACCGTCAGCCCCTCTTTCTCGACGTGGGCGAGCAGGGCGTCGGCGCTGGTCGCGGCGGTGGCACCGGATTTTTCGTCGAAATCGAGGACGGGATCGATGAGCGCGCAGCGCTTCGTCGTCGGGTCCGTCACGACATACTGGATGGAGAAGGTACGCGGATCGTAGAAGCCGGTCACCTCCGGCGCCCGCTTTTCCTCGCGCGCTAGCCACCGCGCCGCGCCCGAAAGGTCGAAGCCGTGCGCCTTGCCGAACGCCTCGACCTCCCCGGCCTTCATGCGTCCGTCCAGCACCTCGGCCAGCGCATAGAGCGTGAGCGCCCGCGTGCCGCCCTTGCAATGGGCATAGACCGGCCCGTCCGAGCGCTGCATCAGGCCGCGGAAAGCCTCGACGTCGGCCCTGCTGATGGTCGATCCGGTGACCGGCACGAAGCCGTAGGCCATGCGGGCACCAGCCGCCGCCGTCCGCTCGGCCGCGTTGCCCGGCTGGCCGGGTTCCTCGCCGTCGGGACGCAGGTTGACGAGGGTGGAGAAACCCCTGGCGGCGATGTCGCGAAACGCCTGCGGGTCCGGCTGGCCGGCGACCGTCAGCCGGTCCGTGATCTTCACCTCGCTCATGGCCTTCCCTCGCATGGATTGGATTCGCGGGGGCATCATAGCTCATCGTGGTGCGCCGGCCAGTTTGAAGTGGCGGAGCGGACTGGAAGTGCGAAAAATCCTGTTGTGTCGGTTTTCGTGCCGGCCTTGCGTCCCAGGTTATCCGTGACCACAGGAGGACCGTCATGCAGTCTCTTGCTTCCGCCAAGGAACTGGCCGAGCGCAACGCCTATCGCGTCGCCGGCGAAAGCGCCGAATACCGCAGGGCGCGCACCGCGCTGCTGGCCGAGGAGATCGACCTGCGCCGCCATCTGGAGCGCGTGGCGGAGCAGCGCCGGGCGCTGCCGCCCGGCGCCGAGATCGAGAAGGACTATGTGTTCCAGGGCGAGAACGGCCCCGTTCATTTCGCCGACCTGTTCGGCGACCACGACACGCTGGTGATCTACACCTACATGTTCGGGCCGGAGCGGGCGCGGCCCTGCCCAATGTGCACGGCGCTGGTCGGCGCGCTGGCCGCCAATGCCGCCGACATCCGCCAGCGCGTGGGGCTGGCCGTCGTGGCGCGTTCTCCCGTCGAGCGGCTCTACGCCTTTGCAAAGGAGCGCGGCTGGAAGAACCTGCCGCTCTACAGCGACACGACCGAAGAATTCGGCCGCGACTTCGGCAGCTGGACCGCCGAGGGCGACATGCCGGGCTACCATGTCTTTGCCCGGCGAGACGGCACGATCCGGCATTTCTGGTCGGGCGAGATGGGCAGCGAGACGGCCGATCCCGGACAGGACCCGCGCGGCGCGCCTGACTTCACGCCGCTGTGGAACGTGCTCGACACGACGCCCGCGGGACGCGACCCGCACTGGTATCCGAAGGTGGATTACTGAGGCCGCGCCGGCGGCGGCGAAGGGCTAGTCCTTCACATATTGCGCTTCGCCGTTGCCGAACGACCAGTCGATCAGTTCGTTCTCGGTGAGCACGATCATCACGTCCTGCCTGCGCACGCCGAGACGGGCATGGAGGTTGTCGGCGATGGTGCGGTAGAGCGCCTTCTTCTTCTCGACCGTCCGCCCGGCGCGCATGGTGATCTCGACGATCAGCGCGCCGGCGCCCCGCTCGATGCCGAGATAGGTCGGATCGATAACCAGCCGCCCGGCCGGGTGATCGGCAATGACATGGAAGCGGTCGGCCGCCGGCACGTCGATGGTCGCCACCATGGCGTCCTGCACGGCGTCGGAAACGCCTTTGGCGAAGCCGGCGTCCTTGCCGGCGGGGAGGGAAATGCGCACCAGGGGCATGACAGATCCTTTCGCTCTGCTTGGGTCACCGGCAGATGGGCGCTGAAGCGTTGAAATTGATGGAGCCAGACGGCGGAGCCGGTCGAACCAGACGGGCAGGCTTCAGATCATCTCCAGCGGGCTTTTGCGCCCCGGCGGCGGGAAGGCGCGGTCGAGGTCGGCGAGATCGTCGGCCGAAAGCGCGATGTCCAGCGCCGCCACGTTCTGGCGCACATGCTCGGGCTGCACCGCTTTGGGGATGGCGATGACGCCGTCCTGCGCCATCACCCAGGCAAGCGCGATCTGGCCGGCCGTCGCGCCGTGGCGGGCGGCGACGGCATCGAGCCGGGCGTTGCGGGCGAGCCGTCCCTGCTCCACCGGCGAATAGGCCATGACCGGCATGGAGCGCTGCCGGCACCAGGGCAGGAGGTCGAATTCCGGGCCGCGACGGGAGAGGTTGTAGAGCACCTGGTCGGTCTGGCACTGGTTGCCGGCCGGCAGGCCGGCAAGGTCTTCCATCTCGTCGGCGTCGAGGTTCGACACGCCCCAGTGGCGGATCTTGCCGTCGCGCTTCAGCTGCTCGAACGCCTCGACCGTTTCCGATAGCGGTACCGAACCCATCCAGTGCAGCAGATAGAGGTCGATGCGGTCGGTGGACAGGTTTTTGAGACTCCGCTCGCAGGCTGCCATCGTGCCGCGCCGCGAGGCGTTGGACGGCAGCACTTTCGAGACGATGAAAATCTCGTCGCGGCGGCCCGCGACGGCTTCGCCCACGACGCGCTCCGACCCGCCGGAGCCGTACATCTCCGCCGTGTCGATCAGCGTCATGCCAAGGTCCAGGCCGAGCTTGAGCGCTGCAACCTCGTCGGTGAAGCGGCCTTTGTCTTCGCCCATGCGCCATGTGCCGAGCCCGAGCGTCGGCACTGCTTCGCCGCTGGGCAATGTGGTGGTCTTCATCGGCATGGCGGGCTCCGTGATTGAGGCGGGTCAGAAGCAAAGATACCGCACGAGGAGATTCGGGCCAGCGTTTCGGGAATTATTTGGAGGGCGGCTCCCACCGTAGCCCACTCAGCGTCGACCCCTCTCCGTTTCGGCTTCGCCGAGCCATCTCCCCGGGGGGAGGAACCGGTGCCTCTATGCCGGCGCTTCTCCAGCTTGGGTTCCTCGCCCCTCTGGGGAGAGGTGACGCGCGAAGCGCGACGGAGAGGGGTCAACGTCGAGATGGTGAATCAAAGGCTCACTTCCCATCATGCGCCTTCAGCCAGTCCTGCATCTGCTTGATCTCGGCTTCCTGCGCCGTGACGATCGCCTCGGCGAGCTTGCGGATTTCGGGATCCTTGCCGTGCTCCAGCACGATCCTGGCCATGTCGATGGCGCCCTGGTGGTGCGGGATCATGCCGCGCACGAAATCGGCGTCGGCGTCGCCCGTGTAATCAATCGCCATCATGTCGGCGTGCATCTTGTCCATCGCCGCCTTGTAGGCTTCTGTCGAGGGACTGTCGGCCTTCATCGACATGGTGCCCATGTCGTGGCCACTGTGGCTCTCCTCGGCCGGCACGGTTTCGATGAACGTGGCGAGCAGCATGCCGGCCGCCGTGGCGGCGAGCACGATCTTCTTCGTCCTGGTCATGGCGTCTTTCCTTTCTGCTTCTTCTTGGGGGAGGATCACAGTTTCAGCGCGCGCAGGCGCAGCGCGTTGGCGATCACCGACACCGACGACAGGCTCATGGCCGCCGCCGCCAGCATAGGCGACAGCAGCGTGCCGGTGAGCGGATAGAGCACGCCGGCCGCCACCGGCACGCCGAGCACGTTGTAGAGGAAAGCGAAGCCGAGGTTCTGCTTGATGTTGCTCAGCGCGCCTTCGGCCAGCCGCCGCGCCCTGACGATGCCGGCGAGGTCGCCCTTGACCAGCGTGATGCCGGCGCTTTCCACGGCGACGTCCGCGCCGCTGCCCATGGCGATGCCGACGTCCGCCGCGGCCAGCGCCGGCGCGTCGTTGACGCCGTCGCCGGCCATGGCGACGATGCCGCCGCGCTTGCGCAGTTCATCGATCAGCGCCGCCTTCTGCTCAGGCAAAAGGCCGGCGCGCACCTGCGCGATGCCGAGCTTGCCGGCGATCGCCTTGGCCGTCAGCGCATTGTCGCCGGTCGCCATGACGACGTCGATCTCGAGCGCCTTCAGCGCCTCGATTGCGCCGGCGGCACTCTCCTTGATCGGATCGGCGACCGTCACCAGTCCGGCCGCACGGCCGTCGACGGCGACGAACATCGCCGTCCTGCCGTCGGCCTGCAACGCCTCGGCCTTCTGCCTGAGGGCACCGGCGTGGATGCCGAGGTCGGCCATGAGCGCCGCATTGCCGAGCGCCACCGCGCGGCCCGAAACCGTGCCGGTGACGCCCTTGCCGGTGACGGCCTCGAAGTCGGAGGCTGCCGCGACGGTCAGCCCACGTGCCTCGGCACCCTGCACGATTGCCTCCGCCAGCGGATGCTCGGAGCCTTTCTCCAGCCCGGCGGCGAGCGTCAGCAAGTCGTCCTCGGCGATGCCGTCGGCCACCACCTCGGTCAGCTTCGGCTTGCCCTCGGTCAGCGTGCCGGTCTTGTCGACCACCAGCGTGTTGACGGCGGCCAGCCGTTCGAGCGCGGCCGCGTCGCGCACCAGCACGCCGCCATGCGCGCCGCGCCCGGTGGCGATCATCACCGACATCGGCGTCGCCAGGCCCAACGCACAGGGACAGGCGATGATCAGCACCGAGACGGCCGAGACGATGGCGAAAGTCAGCCCGTAGCCGGCCAGCAGCCAGACGGTGAAGGCCGCCAGCGCCACCAGCACCACCGCAGGCACGAAGTAGAAGGAGACGCGGTCGGCCAGTCCCTGGATCGGCGCGCGGCTGCGCTGCGCGGTGGCGACCAACTCGACGATGCGCGACAGCGTCGTCTCCGCGCCGACGCGCTCGGCCTGCATGACAAGCGTGCCGTTCCTGTTCAGCGTGCCGCCGGTGAGCGCCTCGCCCGGCACCTTCTCCACCGGCACCGGCTCGCCGGTGATCATCGATTCGTCGACCGACGAGCGGCCTTCCAGCACGCTGCCGTCCACCGGCACGGCCTCGCCGGGACGCACGCGCAGCCGGTCGCCGGTCTTCACCTCGTCCAGCGGCACGTCGGTCTCGGAACCGTCGGCGCCGATGCGCCGCGCCGTCTTCGGCGCCAGGTCGAGCAGGGCGCGGATGGCCGAGCCGGTCTTCTCGCGCGCCTTCATCTCCAGCACCTGGCCGAGGAAGACCAGCGCGACAATGACGGCGGAAGCCTCGAAATAGACCGGCACGGCGCCGCCATGGCCGCGCATCTCGTGCGGGAAGAGGTCGGGGAACAGGATAGCGACGACGCTGTAGATGTATGCCGCGCCGACGCCGAGCGAGATCAGCGTCCACATGTTGGGGCTGCGGTTGACGACGGAGGCCCAGCCGCGGCGGAAGAAGGGAAGGGCGGCCCACAGCACCACCGGCGTCGCCAGCACCAGTTCCAGCCAGCCGGCCAGCGGCTCGCCGATCCAGTCGCGAACGGGAAGTCCCAGCATCGGCCCCATGGCGACGACCAGCAGCGGGATCGAAAGTGCGGCACTCACCCAGAAGCGGCGGGTGAAGTCGATCAGTTCGGGATTCGGCCCTTCCTCGCCGGTGGGCACTCCCATCGGCTCCAGCGCCATGCCGCAGATCGGGCAATCGCCGGGGCCGTCGCGGATGATTTCCGGATGCATCGGGCAGGTGTATTTCGTCCCCTTCGGTGCGGGTGCCGGGGCAGGGCGGCCGTCGCGGTATTTTTCCGGATCGGCCTCGAACTTTGTCTGGCAGCCTTCGGAGCAGAAATAGTGTTTTTCGCCCTCGTGCTTGAGGAAATGCCGGGCCGAGGCGCGGTCCACCTTCATGCCGCAGACAGGGTCGGTTGCCGTGAGATAATCCTGCGGCGCCGCCTCGAACTTGGTCCGGCAGCCCTGGCTGCAGAAATGGAAGGTGCGGCCGTCGTGCTCGGCGGTCGGCTTGCCCGAAGCCGGATCGACCGTCATGCCGCAGACGGGATCGCGAACGATGGCGGGCGCTGCCGTTGTGGGGGCGGAACAGCACGAATCGCCGGCCGCCTTTGCATGACCGCCGCAGCAGCCGCTGTCGCCATGCGCGTGGTCGTGGGAATGGTCGTGCGTATGTCCGTGGTCGTGCCCGTGAGCATGGTCGTGCTTATGCGAATGCGTCATGTCAGCCGTCCGGATTTCTCGATTTCACCGGAGATAGGGCTTCCAGTCACTGGAAGGTCAAGGGGTGATTTTGAGGCTGGCAGGACAATTGTGGGAAAGCCTTGCTGGCCTCCCGCACCGTTCCCTGCTGCTCAAGGATGGAGCATCGGCTTATGGCGCTCCCCCTCTCCGTCGCGGCTTCGCCGTGCCACCTCTCCCCCACTCCGTGAGGGGAGAGGATGGGAGCCAAGCGTTGCGGCCGGCTTATCCTCTCCACTCGGAAAGGGGGGAGAGGTGGCGCCGCGTAGCGGCGACGGAGAGGGGGCTTCCTACGCGGTAGACCTGCTGCACGAGCGCAGTTCTTATACGCCCGGCCGTTCGCAACGCCCCATACCCAGCGCCGCCGAAACAGTTTATACACCGCGCCGGACGAAACGAACCCGGCCGGTATATGGCGAAACTTCCCCTCAGGCTCGAGGAACTGATCGACGGCGCGGCCTTGCGCCGCGACCTGACCGCGCTGACGGCCGAGACGCAGGGCGACGGTTCTCCGCCAGCGGTGCGCGCCGCCGTGCTGAGCCTCCTGAAACAGCATCGCGCCGCCGGGCGCCGCACCGCCGAGCTGATGCTGATGGCGGACGGCGGCGGCATCGCCTGCGCCGCCCGGCTGTCGCATGTCATGGACGAGATCGTGCGCGCGCTCTACGATTTCGCCGTCACACACGTCTACCGCACCCGCAACCCCTCCGCTGCCGAGCGCATGGCCATCGTCGCCGTCGGCGGCTACGGCCGCGGCACGCTGGCGCCGGGCTCCGACATCGACCTCCTTTTCCTGCTGCCCTACAAGCAGACGCCGTGGGGCGAACAGGTCGTCGAATACATGCTCTACATGCTGTGGGACATGGGGCTGAAGGTCGGCCACGCCACCCGCAACATCGACGAGTGCCTGCGGCTGGCGCGCGGCGACATCACCATCTCCACCGCTCTCCTGGAAGCGCGCTTCCTGTGGGGCGAGGAGCCGCTCTACGACGAAATGGTGCGTCGCTTCGACCACGAGGTGGTGCGCGTCACCGGGCCGGAATACGTCCAGGCCAAGCTCGCCGAGCGCGACGCCCGCCACGCCAAGGGCGGCGAGAGCCGCTACGTGGTCGAGCCCAACGTCAAGGACGGCAAGGGCGGCCTGCGCGACCTGCAGACGCTCTACTGGATCGGCAAGTATTTCTACCGGGTCCGTACCGGCGCCGAACTGGTGGAGAAAGGCGTCTTCACCGGCGCCGAATACCGCGAATTCGTCAAGGCCGACGACTTCCTGTGGGCGGTGCGCTGCCACATGCACTTCCTCACCGGCAAGGCGGAAGAGCGGCTGCATTTCGACATCCAGCGCGAGATCGCCGAACGGCTGGGCTATACCAGCCACCCCGGCCTGTCGGCGGTCGAGCGCTTCATGAAGCACTATTTCCTCATCGCCAAGGACGTCGGCGATTTGACCCGCATCTTCTGCGCAGCACTTGAGGAGGAGCAGGCCAAGCACGTGCCGGGCTTCAACCGCCTGATCGCCGGCTTCTCGCGCCGCAAGCGCAAGCTTGCCGGCACGTCCGATTTCATCGTCGACAACGAGCGCATCAACATCGCCAACGAGGAGGTCTTCCGGCGCGATCCGGTCAACATGCTGAGGCTGTTCTGGTTCGCCGACAAGCACGGGCTGGAATACCATCCCGACGCGCTGAAACTTCTAACCCGTTCGCTCCGCCTGGTCGACAAGACGCTGCGGCGCGACCCGGAGGCAAACCGGCTGTTCCTCGACGTGCTGACGTCCGATCGCAACCCCGAACTCAATCTCAGGCGCATGAACGAGGCGGGTCTGCTCGGCCAGCTGATCCCCGATTTCGGCAAGATCGTCGCCATGATGCAGTTCAACATGTACCACCACTACACGGTCGACGAGCATCTGATCCGCTGCATCGGCGTGCTGGCCGAGATCGAGCACGGCGGTTCCGAGACGATCCATCCGCTGTCGCATTCGCTGATGCCGGGCCTGCGCAAGCGCCGCGAGGCGCTCTACGTCGCCGTCCTCCTGCACGATATCGCCAAGGGCCGGCCGGAGGACCATTCGACGGCCGGCGCGAAGATCGCGCGGCGCATCTGCCCGCATATGGGCCTGTCTGCGGCCGACACTGAAACGGTGGCCTGGCTGGTGGAAAACCACCTCCTCATGTCGATGACGGCGCAGACGCGCGACCTGAACGACCGCAAGACCATCACCGACTTCGCCGACGTCGTGCAGTCGGTCGAGCGGCTGAAGCTGTTGCTCATCCTGACCGTCTGCGATATCCGCGGCGTCGGGCCGGGCGTGTGGAACGGCTGGAAGGGCCAGCTCCTGCGCAACCTGTACTACGAGACGGAGCTGCTGCTCACCGGCGGCTTCTCCGAACTGTCGCGCGCCGAACGCGCCGTGGCCGCGCGCGAAAACCTCGCCGGGGCGCTGGCCGCGTGGCCGGAGGCGGAGCGCCGCCGCATCGTCAGGCTGCACTACGAGAACTACCTGCTCACCGTCGATCTGGCCGACCAGCTTCGCCATGCCGAATTCATCCGCGAGGCGGACGCCGCCGGCCGGAAGCTCGCCACCATGGTCAAGACGCATCAGTTCGAGGCGGTGACCGAGATCACCGTTCTGGCACAGGACCATCCGCGCCTGCTGTCGGTCATCGCCGGCGCCTGCGCGGCGGCCGGCGGCAACATCGTCGACGCGCAGATCTTCACCACTTCGGACGGCAGGGCGCTGGACACCATCCTGATCAACCGCGAATTCGAGCACGACGAGGACGAGCACCGCCGCGCCATGCGGGTCGGCAAGCTGATCGAGGACATGCTGTCGGGCAAGGCCTTCCTGCCGGAGATGATCGAGAAGCGCACGAGGCCCAAGCGCGGCCAGAAGGTGTTCCGCATCCCGCCGCGCGCGGCGATCCGCAACGCGCTGTCGAACCGCTTTTCCGTCGTCGAGGTGGAAGGGCTCGACCGGCCGGGGCTTTTGTCGGAGATCACCGGCACGCTGTCGGACCTGTCGCTCGACATTGCGTCCGCCCACATCACCACCTTCGGCGAGAAGGTGATCGACACCTTCTACGTCACCGACCTCACCGGCCAGAAGATCGAGGGCGCGGCGCGCGAGAAGGCCATCCGCCAGCGGCTCATCGCCACGCTGGAGGGCAAACCTGCGACGGCCAGGGCGAAGGCGGCGGCGGAGTAGCATGATGGTGCGTCCTTCGAGGCTCGCCCGCCATTCTCCGCGCGGATCTTTGAGCAGGTCTGCGGGCTCGCACCTCAGGATGAGGGCGGTCGGTGGCCGGTGTCATCAAATCTCCTGCGCCGATCTTTTCGGACTTCGAATGAACCGTATTTACGGTCCTCATCCTGAGGTGCGAGCGAAGCGAGCCTCGAAGGACGCACGATGAGCCTCATCAAGAAATTCGCCACCGTCGCGTCCGGCACGCTGATGAGCCGCATCCTCGGCTTCACCCGAGAGATGCTGATGGCCGCCGCCCTCGGCACCGGGCCGGTGGCCGATGCCTTCTACGCCGCCTTCCAGTTCCCCAACACCTTCCGCCGCCTGTTCGCCGAGGGTGCGTTCAACACCGCCTTCGTGCCGCTCTTCGCCAAGGAGATCGAGGCCGGCGGCATGGACGGCGCCAAGCGCTTTTCCGAGGAAGTGTTCGGCGTGCTGTTCTCGGCGCTGATCGTGCTCACCATCGCCATGGAGCTGGCGATGCCGTTCCTCGTCAGCACCATCATCGCGCCGGGATTCGCCGGGGACCCGGAAAAATACGACCTGACCGTTGCGCTCGCCACCGTCATGTTCCCCTATCTGGTGTGCATGTCGCTGGCCTCGATGATGGCCGGCATGCTGAACTCGCTGCGCCGCTATTTCGCCGCCGCGATCGCGCCGGTGTTCTTGAACGTCATCCTCATCGCCGTGCTCTACTGGGCCTGGCGCAGCGGCGCCGACGGGCTCGCCGTCGGCCACTGGATGGCCTGGGGCGTTATGGCGGCGGGCGTCGTGCAACTCGCCATCGTCTGGGTCGCGGCGCGCCATGCCGGCATTTCCATCGGTTTTCGCCGGCCGCGGCTGACGCCGGGCGTCAAGCGGCTGTTGCTGCTGGCCTTGCCGGCGGCCGTCACCGGCGGCATCACCCAGATCAACCAGCTGATCGGCACGGCGATCGCCTCCACGCAGGACAGCGCCGTCGCCTCGCTGGCGCTGGCCGATCGCGTCTACCAGCTGCCGCTCGGCGTCGTCGGCATCGCGGTGGCCATCGTGCTGTTGCCGGAGCTGTCACGGGCGCTGAAATCCGGCAACGAGGTCGAGGCGGCCAACCTGCAGAACCGTTCGGTCGAGTTCACCCTGTTCCTGACCTTGCCGGCGGCCGCCGCCCTTCTGGTCATGGCCGAGCCGATCGTGCGCGTGCTCTATGAGCGCGGCGCCTTCGCCGCCAACAATTCGACGCCGACGGTGGCGGCCATCCTCGCCATCTTCGGCCTCGGCCTGCCGGCCTTCGTGCTGATCAAGGCCTTCACGCCCGGCTATTTCGCCCGCGAGGACACGAAAACGCCGATGATCTTCGCCGCCGTCTCGGTGGTGGTGAACGTCGCGACGGCGCTCGCGCTGTTTCCGTCCATGGGCGCGCCGGGCATCGCGGTGGCCTCCGCCGTCGCCGGCTGGCTCAACGCGGCGATGCTGCTTTTCGTTCTGGTGCGGCGGGGGCATTGGGGCAGGGAAGCGGCGCTCATGAAGCGCATACCGCGTCTCGTGCTCTCGGCGGCGCTGATGGGCGCGGCGCTCTGGTATGCGCAAGGCTGGCTGGCGGCGGAACTGTCGTCCTCGGCCCGCCTCGTCACCAAGGCGGCGACGCTGGCGCTGCTGTCGGGCGCTGGTGCCGTGCTCTATTTCGCGCTCGCTTTCGCCACCGGCGGCGCTGACGTCGGCATGATCCGCCGCAGCATGCGGCGGGGTGGCAAGGCTCGGGTTACGGATCCGTCTCCGGACCCTTGAACCGCTGTCCGAAGTTTTCCGCCGCTCCGAGCGGGCGTCATCTGTCGGATGCCAGCCTTCGGTGTCATCGCCGGGTTTGTCGACCTCGCACCCTATGCCACGGCATCCCTGGTAATTGCCCTGAGTGTCGAAATTCGGATTGCCGTCCCTGTCGTAGCTCGGCCGGGTATCGATCAGATCGTCCTGTCCGCGGCGCGCCTCCCTGCGCTCGGTGCTAACGAACCGGCGATGGCCGCGGCACCAGTGCGAGCATATCTCATTCTGAAATTCGGCATCTTGCTGCTCATGGTCATTCCGAAGGAACCGGGCAGGCGAGATCGCCTTCCTGACAATTAAGGTATGCTTTCAACTGTTTGGTGCGGTCGTTGGTCAGGTCTGCGCGACAGCCGGCAGCAACCATGGGGGCGGCGGACCCGCCGTCGTCTCCGCTGGACTGGAACGTGCATTCGGCATCGCGGAACGCGATCCATGCCCGTTGCGCTTTCACCAGCCGCGCCTTGCCGCCGGCGTCGTCGTCAAGCCGCTTCTGGATTTTCTTGAAGGTCTGATTCAGCGCCTGGTCGGCTTTTTTGAGGTCAGCCCCCGGATCGGCCAGGACAGCCGTCGCGGTGAACGAAAGTGTGAATGCCAAGGCAGTCGTTAAACGCATGGTTGCGTCCATCAATAAAAAAGCAACCGGAGGAAAGCACTCACCCCTCCGGGCGGCAAGCCTTGCCATACCGCATGGTAAGCAAAAGGTTTTTTGAAACGCTGTTTCTCTTTCAGCGAAGCTCGCCCCGGCAGCCGGCGATGCCGAAACCCTTGCCTGACCCCGCGACTTGGTTCATAAGCCCGCGCGTCCGAAATTTCGCCGCGTGCGAAACGGCCCTCCACAAGCCAAGGAAACTTGAAAATGACCACTCAGACTTCGCCGTTCCGGCAACTCGTCTTCTCGGGTGTCCAGCCCACCGGCAACCTCCATCTCGGCAACTATCTCGGCGCCATCCGCAAGTTCGTCGCCCTGCAGGACGAGTACGACTGCATCTATTGCGTCGTCGACCTGCATTCGCTGACCGCGCAGATGGTTTATGACGACCTCGCCGACCAGACGCGCCAGATTACCGCCGCCTTCCTCGCTTCCGGCATCGATCCGAAGAAGCACATCGTCTTCAACCAGAGCCGGGTCAAGCAGCACGCCGAACTCGCCTGGATTTTCAACTGCGTGGCGCGCATCGGCTGGATGAACCGCATGACGCAGTTCAAGGACAAGGCCGGCAAGGATCGCGAGAACGCCTCGCTCGGCCTGCTCGCCTATCCGAGCCTGATGGCCGCCGACATCCTCGTCTACCGCGCCACCCATGTGCCGGTCGGCGAGGACCAGAAGCAGCACCTGGAACTGACACGCGACATCGCCCAGAAATTCAACAACGACTTCTCCGGCCGCATCGCCGAGCTCGGCGTCGGCGTCGAGATGCAGGTCGGCGACGAGACGGTCAACGGCTTCTTCCCGCTCACCGAGCCGGTGATCGGCGGGCCGGCGGCGCGCATCATGAGCCTTCGCGACGGTTCCAAGAAGATGTCGAAATCGGATCCGTCAGACCTGTCGCGCATCAACCTGACCGACGATGCCGACGCGATCTCGAAGAAGATCAAGAAGGCCAAGACCGATCCCGACGCGCTGCCGAGCGAACTGGCGGGCCTGGAAAGCCGGCCCGAGGCGAAGAACCTCGTCGGCATCTATGCCGGGCTTGCCGACATCTCCAAGGAAGACGTGCTGAAGGCGTTCGGCGGCCAGCAGTTTTCCACCTTCAAGCCGGCGCTGGCCGACCTCGCGGTGGAAAAGCTCGCCCCGGTGGCGTCCGAGATGCGCCGCATCATGGCCGACACCGCCTATGTCGACGCCGTGCTGAAGGATGGCGGCGAGCGCGCCGGCGCGCTGGCCGAACAGACGATGAAGACGGTGCGCGACATCATCGGCCTGGTGCAGGACTGACCGTTCAGGCGCTCATGCCGGGAAATATCCTGACAGCCACCCGCTTGCCGCCGACCGGCGCGGGTGGCAGATTGTCTGGCCTCCACACCACTTTTCACGGATAGCATGGTCTCCAAACGCCTCAGCCGCCAAGCCGGGCACCGGCGCAAGTTCCTGTCGATCGTCGATGCGACGCCGGAAAGCGAGCGCGCCGCCGCCTATGCTTCGAGACGGGCTCAGAACACGGGCGGCGTGCTCGTCCTGCTCTACGTCATCGAGCCGGACGACTTCCAGCATTGGCTGGGCGTGGAAAAGATCATGCGCGAGGAGGCGACCGCCACGGCGCGTGCGGCGCTCGACACCCAGGCGGCCAAGATCCGCTCGACGCTCGGCATCGAGCCGGAACTGGTGGTGCGCGAGGGCAAGCCGGTGGAGGAAATCCACAAGCTGATCGAGGAGGATCAGGACATCGCCATCCTGGTGCTCGCCGCCGGCGCCGGCAAGGAAGGGCCGGGGCCGCTGGTCACCTCCGTTGCCGGCAAGGGCGCGGCCTTCCCCATCCCCGTCACCGTCGTGCCGCAGAATCTGTCCGACGAGGACCTCGACAATCTGGCCTGAGCCCGCGCCGGCACCTATATGCGCCTCGACAGGGTCGCTTGTTTCGCTTGAACCGGCGCCCGATCGGGTCTATTTAGAATTATTCCAAACTGTATCGCCCCAGGCGGGCGTGGAGACGGCGATGTTCATCCAGACCGAATCGACCCCCAATCCGGCGACGCTGAAGTTCCTGCCCGGCAAGGAGGTCCTGCGCGACGGCACCGCCGATTTCCGCGACGCGGCGACCGCGTCGGAGGCTTCGCCGCTGGCCGCGCGCCTGTTCTCCATCCCCGGCGTCAGCGGTGTCTTCTTCGGCTACGATTTCATCACCGTCACCAAGGACGGTCCGGACTGGCAGCATTTGAAGCCCGCCATCCTCGGCGCCATCATGGAGCATTTCATGTCCGGCCAGCCGGTGATGGCCAATTCCGGCTCCTCTCACGTCGAGGAAAATGGCGAGGAGTTCTACGACAAGGAAGACGAGGAGATCGTCGTCACCATCAAGGAACTGCTGGACACGCGCGTTAGGCCCGCCGTCGCCCAGGACGGCGGCGACATCACCTTCCGCGGCTACGAGAAGGGCACCGTCTTCCTGCACATGAAGGGCGCCTGCGCCGGCTGCCCGTCGTCGACGGCGACGCTGAAGCACGGCATCCAGAACCTGCTTCGGCATTTCGTGCCGGAAGTCGAGCACGTCGAGCAGGTCGCGTAAGGCCGCCTTCGCCACATCGTTAGGATCGTCGCGCGGGCATAGTGCCCGTCTGGTCCGTCACGGCTGCGGAATGCCGCCGGCCAGCACGGTCGCATAGGCGTCGGCATCGATGTTGCCGCCGGAAATTACGCACACGACGTTTCCCTTGGCACGCTCGTCTGCAAGGGCGGCTGCCAGTGAGGCCGCACCCGCGCCTTCGGTCACCACCTTCGCCTTGGAGAACAGCATCCGCATCGCGGCGGTGATCTGGTCGAGGCTGACGGCCGCCGCGCCGTCGATCAAGTCGCGCGCCACCGGCCAGAGCTGCGGCACCAGCGACGGCCCGCCAATGCTCTTGACGAAGGATGGCCGCGTCTCGATCTCGACGATTTTTCCTCCTGCGGCCAGCGCCGCCGTCACCGGCGCGGCGTTCTCGTCCTCCGCCGCCAGCACCGTCGCCTGCGGCCTCAGCGCCTTGACGGCGCTGGCGACGCCGGTGGTCAGCGAGCCGCCGCCGTAGGGCGTCACGACGACGTCGACGTCCGGCAGGTCCTCGACGATCTCCAGCCCGATCGTGCCGTTGCCGGCCAGCACCGCCTGTCGGTTACGGGATTGATCAGAAGTTCGGCCGCGTCCGGATGTTCGGCCTCGACAATGGTGCGCCACCATGTCTCCATCGAGATGAAGCGCACCGCGCCGCCCAGCCGCTGCACACCCTCGATCTTCGTCTTCGGCGCGCCGGAATACATGTAGGCCGCCATCGGCACGCCGAGCAGGCACGCCGCCGCTGCCATGCCGTAGGCCATGTTGCCGGAGCTTGCCACGGCCACGCCGGCGGTGAGTGCTGCGCGGTCGCGCGACAGCAGCGCGTTCAGCGCCGGCCTGATCTTGAAGGCGCCGATCGGCTGCAACGTCTCCAGCTTCAGGAAGATGGTACGGTCCGGCAGGCCGAGGTCGAGCCTGACCAGCGGCGTGCGCACGATATGGGGCGTAAGCTGCTCGCGCGCGGCCTCGACTTCGGCGAGCGTCGGGCGGCGGGTCACTCGGCGGCCGGCCTGGCCATAAGCTCCAGCCCGCCTTCCGCCGTGCGCGTATAGACGTTGAGCGTAAAGCCGATGTGGTCGATCATCAGCGCCTTCGTCCGCTCCAGGTCGCGGTCGAGCGCGGCTTGCATCAGCGCCGTGTGCGAGCCGATGGACTGGGCTTCCCTGAGCGCCGCCATGGCGTCCTCCGAGCCGCCTTTGTGGCCCGCGGCGGCGGCGCGCACGGCCGGTGTCAGGCTGAGCGCGCGATGGTGGCGTCGCAGCTGGTCCGAAATGGTCGCCCGGAAGCGCATCAGCCACCCGGCGTCGGCGGCGCCGATGAGCGCGGCATGGAAGGCTTCGTGGCATTCGTCCCAGGCGTCGATCGCCGCGTCGGACGGGTCCTCCAACGCCGTCTTGCAGCGCGACAGCCGGTAGTGCGTCGTCACCACCGCTTCCTCCCAGTCGCTGTCGCCCTTTTCCACCGATTCCATCAGCAGTGGCACCTCGACCACCAGCCGCGCGCGGGAGAGGTTCTCCAGCTCGTGGCGCGAGACGGGCGCGACGGCGAAGCCGCGATTGGAAACGGCGGTGACGAGGCGCTCGGCCTCCAGCCTGGACAGCGCCTCGCGCAGCGGCGTCCAGCCGACGCCGTAGGCTTCTCCCAGCATGGCGAGCTTGAGCGCGGCGCCGGGCATCAGCCGCGCCGTGAGAATGTCGCGGCGCAGCAGCCGATAGGCCGTCTCCGTCTTCGTCGCGCGTTCCTTGCGGTCGTCCATCGCAGTCTCCGCTGCCCCCAGACCGACGAAGGATTATATATCATGGGCGCTATCGGCAAGAAATATATATAATGTTGACGCAGCCGACGGAACCTGCTCATGTTGCGGGCAAGCTGCCATGGCAATGGCGGCGTAGACCATGGGAGGAGTTCATGAAGAAGTTCAAGACGGGTCTGTTGTCGGGCCTGATCGTGGCTGGCGCGTTCGCCGCAAGCCTCGCCACCGCCGTCGCCGACCCGATCAAGATCGGCGTCGCCAATTTCGGCGAGCATCCGCAGCTCAACGCCGCCATCGCCGGCTTCAAGCAGGCGCTAGCCGACGGCGGCTATGCCGAGGGCAAGGACGTCGTATACAGCGAGAGCCACACCAATTTCGATGCTTCGCTGGTGCCGCAGATGATCGCCAAGCTGCAGGCCGAGAACCCGAAGCTGATGTACACCATCACCACCCCGGTCTCGCAGATCGCCAAGAAGGCGCTCGCCGGTTCCGGTATCCCGATCGTCTTCGCCGCGGTGACCGATCCGGTCGCGGCCAAGCTGGTCCCCTCGTGGGAAGCGGGTGACGAAGGCATGACCGGCGCCACCGACCTGCAGGATATGGCCGCCGTCATGGCCTTCACCAAGAAGCTGCTGCCCAACGCCAAGCGTTTCGGCGTGCCCTTCAATCCGGGTGAGGCCAACGATGTGGCGCTGGTCGCCAAGATCAAGGAAGTGGCACCCGCGGCCGGCTTCGAGGTGGTCGAGGTCGGTGTCGATAACGTCAACGACATCCAGCAGCGTATCGCTTCGCTGGCCGGCAAGGTGGACGTCATCTATACGCCCGCCTCGAACCTGCTGCAGCCGGCAATCGCCGCCGTCTCGGCCGCCGCCCGCCAGGCCGGCATCCCGATCGTCAATTCCGACGACGGCGCCGTGCGTAAGGACATCGTGCCGGCCTCCTTCGCGGTGAACTACACCCAGGTCGGCATCAACGCCGGCAAGATCGCCATCGAGATCCTCAAGGGCAAGGACCCCAAGGAGATCCCGCCGTCGCGTCCCGCCTACGAGGACCACGCGCCGACCATCTCGAAGAAGGCGATGGCCGAGTTCGGCATCGAGATTCCGGCTTCGCTGGCCGATTGCGGCTGCATCGTCGACTGATTTCGGTCCTTCACATCAATCGCGGCGGCGCTCCCGGCGCCGCCGCCACCGTTCTGGGAGGGGCGGATGCTTGAGATCAGATCGGCGCGCAAGGTCTTCCACCGCGGCCAGCCGGACGAGAAGGTGGCGCTCGACGGCCTCGACCTGAAGCTTGCCACCGGCGAGTTCGCCGTCGTCATCGGCTCCAACGGCGCCGGCAAGTCGAGCATGCTCAACGCCATTTCCGGCGCGCTCGTGCTGGATTCCGGCAAGATCCTCATCAACGGCGACGACGTCACCGCCCTGCCCGTCTACAAGCGCGCGGTCAGGCTGGCGCGCGTCTTCCAGGACCCGATGAAGGGCACCGCCGCCTCCATGACGGTGGCCGAGAACATGCTTCTGGCCGAACTCAGGGCGACGAAGCGCACCTTCCGCCAGGGCCTCAACGCCAAGCGACTGGCCGACTACAGGGAGCGGCTGGCGCTGCTCGGGCTCGGGCTGGAGAACCGCCTCAACACCCGCGTCGATCTTCTGTCCGGCGGCCAGCGGCAGTCCCTGTCGCTGATCATGGCCGTCGGCGGCAAGCCGGACCTCCTGCTGCTCGACGAGCATACGGCCGCGCTCGATCCGCGCACCGCCGACATCGTCATGCAGGCGACGGTGCGCGCGGTCGATGCGCTGAAGCTGACCACGCTGATGGTCACCCACAACATGCAGCACGCGGTCGATTTCGGTCACAGCGTCGTCATGCTCGACGCCGGCAAGGTGCGCCTCGAAATCTCCGGGCAGGAGAAGGCCGACATCACCGTGGCCGACCTCATCGGCCATTTCGCCGTCAAGACCGACCGCATGCTGCTCGCGAGCTAGAGACCCATGGATTTCATCCAGACCACCGTCGAGAGTTTCGTCTCGCTCATTCCCGTCACGCTGGCGCAGAGCCTGATCCTGTCCTTCGTCGTGCTGGGCATCATGATCCCGTTCAGGACGCTGAACTTCCCGGACCTGACCAGCGAGGGCGCCTTTCCGCTCGGCGGCTGCGTCTGCGGTGTGCTGCTCGCCGCAGGTGCCTCGCCGGTGACGGCGATACTGGTAGCTCTGGTTGCCGGCTTTGCCGCCGGCTGCTGCACGGCCATCATCCACCTGCGCTTCCGCATCCACACGCTGCTCGCCGGCATCCTGATGATGACCATGCTCTATTCGATCAACCTCAGGATCATGGGCAAGTCGAACCTGTCGGTGTTCGGCACGTCCTCTGTGTTCGACTGGGCGCCGTTTGCGCGGCCGGGCTTCCCGGCGTCGAAAATCGTCATCGCCGGGCTGATCGCGCTCGTCGTCTTCCTCGTCCTCAATTTCTACTTCAAGACCGAGAAGGGCACCGCCATCCGCGCCGTCGGCGCCAATCCCGACATGGCCGAGGCGCAAGGCATCAACGTCTGGGCCGCCACCATCGGCGGCGTCGGCATGGCCAGCGCCTTTTCCGCCACCAGCGGCGCGCTGATGGTGCAGAGCCAAGGTTTCGCCGACGTCAACATGGGTCTCGGCATCCTCATCAACGGCCTTGCCGCGCTGATGATCGGCGAGGCCATCGTCGGCAAGCAGACGGTGCTGCGTCAGCTCGCCGCCCCCTTCGTCGGCGCTGTCGTTTATTACCAGCTCGTCTCTGTCTGCCTTGCCGCCGGCATGCCGCCGCCCGACCTCAAGCTCGCCACCGGCCTGTTCGTGCTCATCATGCTGGCCGCCCCCAGCCTCGGCCGCGCCCGCGGGCCGCTGCCCGAGCGCGAAACCATCCGCGAATAGAAGAGACAGAGCCATGACCCGATCGATCGATCTCGCCGCCGCCGAGGCGATGGACGCCGCCGATCCGCTGCGCTCCATGCGCGACCGCTTCGTGCTGCCGCAAGGCGTCATCTATCTCGACGGCAATTCGCTGGGCGCGGCCTCGCCCACCGTCTTCGCCGAGATCGAGACGGCGGCGCGGCAGGAATGGGGCGAGGGCCTGATCCGCAGCTGGAACACCGCCGGCTGGTTCGACATGCCGCTGGAACTCGGCCACCGCATCGGCCGTCTGATCGGCGCCGCCGCCGGCCAGACGGTGGTGACCGACACCACCTCGATCAACATCTACAAGGCGTTGCATGCGGCGATGGGCCTGCGCCCCGGCCGCAACACGATTGTCGCCGAGGGCGGCTCCTTCCCGACCGACCTCTACATGGCCGAAGGGGTCGCTGCGACGCGGCCGGGCGCCGTGCTGAAGCTGGAAGGCGTCGACGCTCCGGCCATCGAGGACCTGATCGACGACACGGTCGCCGTGGTTCTGATCAACCACGTCAACTACAAGTCTGGCGAATTGCGCGACATGGTCGCGCTGACCAAGCGCGCGCACGACGCCGGCGCGCTGGTCGTGTGGGACCTGTGCCATTCCGCCGGCGCCCTGCCGGTCGAGCTCGATGCGTGCGGCGCCGATTTCGCCGTTGGCTGCACCTACAAATATCTCAACGGCGGGCCGGGCGCGCCCGCCTTCATCTATGTGGCGAAGCGCCATCAGGCCGAGGCGCGCCAGCCGCTTTCCGGCTGGTGGGGCCACGCGCGCCCCTTCGCCTTCGAGCAGGGCTACGACGGCGACGCCGGCATCCGCCGCTTCCAGTGCGGCACGCAGGGCATGCTGTCGCTGCGCGCCCTGAAGGGCGCGCTCGACGTCTGGGACGAGGTCGACATGCAGGCGCTGCGCAAAAAGAGCATCGCGCTGGCCGACCTGTTCATCGAGCTGGTGGAGGCGCGCTGCGCCGGCCACGGGCTGGAACTGGAAAGCCCGCGCGACGGTGCGATGCGCGGCAGCCAGGTGTCGTTCGCGCAGGACAACGCCTACGCCATCATGCAGGCGCTGATCGCGCGCGGCGTCATCGGCGACTTCCGCGCCCCGTCCACCATGCGCTTCGGTTTTACGCCGCTCTACATCGGCTACGCCGACGTCTGGAAGGCGGTCGACGTGTTGGCGAATGTGCTGAACACAGGCGCCTGGAAGGACCCGCGCTTCGCGGTGCGGGCGGCGGTGACGTGATCCCATCTTCAGAGATGATAATCGCGTAACGCACCGTATTTCTCTGGCGCCCTCTCCGTCTCGGCGAAGCCGAGACGGAGAGGGGGTAATGCGCCCCTGTCTTGCGGAGAGGAGCGAGCCGCATCCCCAGACCCTCACAGCCGCGTGCGCACGTTCCACAGTTCGGGGAACAGCACGACTTCCAGCATCTTCCGGAGATAGGAGACGCCGCCGGTGCCGCCGGTGCCGCGCTTGAGGCCGATGATGCGCTCCACCGTGGTGACGTGGTTGAAGCGCCAGCGACGGAAATAGTCCTCGAAATCCACCAGCTTCTCGGCCAGTTCGTAAAGCGTCCAGTAGCGCTGCGGGTCGCTGTAGACCGTCTGCCAGGCTGAAAGCACCTCCTCGCTCTCGGTCCGCGTCTCGCGCCAGTCGGTGCGCTCTGCATCGGCGCCGATGTCGAAGCCGCTGCGCCCGAGCAGCAGGATCGCCTCGTCGTAGAGCGATGGCTGTGCAAGAATCGCTTCCAGCTTCTCCATCAGGTCCGGCCGGTGCCGGTGCGGGCCGAGCATGGCGAGGTTGCGGTTGCCGGCCAGGAATTCGATGGCGCGGTACTGCCAGGACTGGAAGCCGGAGGACTCGCCGAGCGCGCCGCGGAACTCGGTGTACTCGCTGGGCGTCATCGTGCGCAGCACGTCCCAGGCATTGTTGAGCTGCTCGAAGATGCGCGCCACACGCGTCAGCATCTTGAAGCTGGGTTCCGGCCTGTCGGCGCGGATCGAGGCGATCGCCGCGCGTATCTCGTGCAGCGCCAGTTTCATCCACAGCTCCGAGGTCTGGTGCTGGATGATGAACAGCATCTCGTCGTGGGCGCTCGACAGCGGCGCCTGCGCATTCAGAACCTTTTCGAGGCCGAGATAGTCGCTGTAGGACATGCGGTCCTTGAACGACATCTGCGCTCCTTCCGTGGAAGGATCGTAGGGCTTGCCGCTCATGGCTACCCCTCCGCGCGCAGGCGAAAACGCTGGATCTTGCCGGTCTGCGTCTTCGGCAGCGCGTCGACGAACTTGACCGAGCGCGGATATTTGTAGGGCGCGATAGTCGCCTTGACGTGATCCTGCAGCAGCTTGACCATCAGCGCGTCGCCGACGGCGCCCTTGGCGAGCACGACATAAGCCTCGACGATCTGGCCGCGGTCGGTGTCGGCGGCGCCGATGACGGCGCATTCGGCCACCGCCTCATGAGCAAGCAGGGCGGCCTCCACTTCGGGGCCTGCGATGTTGTAGCCGGCCGAGACGATCATGTCGTCCGAACGGGCGGCGAAATGGAAGAAGCCGTCCTCGTCCTGGTAGAAGGAATCGCCGGTCAGGTTCCAGCCGTCGCGCACATAGTTGAGCTGCCGGTCGTCGGCCATATAGCGGCAGCCGGTCGGGCCGCGCACCGCCAGCCTGCCGACCGTGCCACGCGGCACCTCGTTCATCTCCTCGTCGACGATGCGCGCCTCGTAGCCGCCGACCGGCTTGCCGGTCGAGGCCGGCTTCATGTCCTCGAAGCGGTTGGAGATGAAGATGTGCAGCATCTCTGTGGCGCCGATGCCGTCGAGGATCGGCTTGCCGGTCTTGGCCACCCATTCCTCGAACACCGGGCCGGGCAGCGTCTCGCCGGCGGAGACGGCAACCCGCAGCGACGACAGGTCGGCGCCCTCATCCATCGCTTTCATCATCGCCCGGTAGGCGGTCGGCGCGGTGAACGAGATCGTCGCCTTATAGGTTTCGATGATCTCGATCATGTTCGGCGGCGAGGCGTTTTCAAGCAGCGTCGCCGTGGCGCCGAAGCGTAGCGGGAAGATTGCCAGCCCGCCGAGGCCGAAGGTGAAGGCGAGCGGCGGCGAGCCGACGAACACGTCGTCGGGCGTGACGCCGAGCACTTCCTTCGCATAGCCGTCGGCGATGATGAGCAGGTCGCGATGGAAATGCATGGTCGCCTTCGGCACGCCGGTCGTGCCGGAGGTGAAGCCGAGCAGGGCGACGTCGTCGCGGCCGGTCTTCACCGCCTCGAAGCGTACGGATTTGGAGAGCGCGATGCGGTCCAGTTCGGCGTCGTGGTTGGCGGTGCCGTCGAAGCCGATGACCTTCTTCGGGAAGGCGCTGTCCTTGGCGCAGGCGACCATCTCGTCCATCAGCCGGGTGTCGCACAAGGCCAGCGAGATCTCCGCCTTGTCGACAATCTTGGCAAGCTCACCGGCGCGCAGCATCGGCATGGTGTTGACCACGACCGCGCCGGCCTTGGTGGCGGCCAGCCAGCAGGCCACCATGGCCGGGTTGTTGGCCGATCGGATGAGCACGCGGTTGCCCGGCTTGACGCCGTAGTCTTCGACCAGCGCATGCGCCAGCCGGTTGGTCCAGTCCGACAGTTCCTTGTAGGTGCGCCGCCGCCCGTTGCCGATCAGCGCCGTGTGGTCGCCGAAGCCCTTGTCGACCATGCGGTCGGTCAGTTCGACGCCTGCGTTGAGGTGGTCCGGGTACTGGAAGCCGTCGAGCAGGAAGGCCGGCCATTGGTCTGCCGGCGGCAGGTTGTCACGCGTGAAGGTGTCGGTATGCGCTGACGGTCCAAGCATTCTGCGGTTGCCCTTGTCGATCCGGTCACGGCATCAGTATGCCGGTTCCTGGGAAAATGTCTTGCGTGAAGAGGTGCGGGGCCGCTCGCATCCGGCTCGGAAGGCCGGGAAACGACGCCTTGCGAAGGCAAAAAGCGCCGTCGGTCTGTCTTGCGGGTGACACAGCCAAACCTCCCACTCGGCTGATCGCCGACCATCGCACCGCGACCGTGTTATTTCAAGCATAAAGTTTTTCGCCGTGGCGCATTGACGATCCCACGCAGGCCGTTCATTGCTGCCGTGTTGCGATGCCGAAGGGAGGACGCCGATGCTGGAACGACAGATCCGCGATTGGGACGACGCCTACGCCAACAGCCCCCATATCGTCGGCAGCGAGGACCTGCCGGATCTCTGGGCAAGGCAGGCGAAGACCTTTCGCGACGGGCTTGCGGCGGCAGGCCGCGCCAGGCTGGACATCGCCTATGGAGCCGGCGAGCGCAACCGCCTCGACCTGTTCCTGCCGCAGGGCACGCCCGCCGGCCTCGTCGTCTTTATCCATGGCGGTTACTGGATGGCGTTCGACAAGGGCTCGTGGTCGCATCTGGCGCGCGGTGCCGTGGAACGCGGCTATGCTGTTGCCATGCCGTCCTACACGCTGTGCCCGGATGCGCGGATCGCCGGCATTTCGCGCGAGGTCGGCGCGGCGATTGCAAAGGCCGCCGATCTCGTGCCCGGCCCGGTCATGCTGACCGGCCATTCCGCCGGTGGCCATCTGGCGAGCCGCATGATCTCCGCCACCACGCCGCTGCCGGCCGCCGTGCAGTCGCGCATCCGCAACACCGTCTCGATCTCCGGCGTTCATGACCTGCGCCCGCTGATGGCGACCAATATGAACGGCACGCTGCATCTCGACGAGGCCGAGGCGCTGGCCGAGAGTCCGGCCTTACTCAGGCCGATGGCCGGCGCCCGCATCACCTGCTGGGTGGGCGGCGGCGAGCGCGGCGAGTTCCTGCGCCAGAACGCGCTTTTGGCAAATGTCTGGACTGGCCTCGGCGCCGTCACCGCCGCTGTGGTCGAGCCCGACCGGCATCATTTCAGCGTCATCGAAGGCCTTGCCGATCCGGATCACGCCCTGACGCGCACGCTGCTGGGGTGAGGAGGCGCGCCAGCGTCAGTACGCCGCCGCGGCGGTTCCTTGGTCCGAAAACACCAGTTCCGTTCTGCCGCCGCTCGGCGACAGCGCGCGTTGCAGCAGGGCCTCGGCGTGGTCGTTGCGCTGGCGGGCGCTGTCGGCGCCCATCACCACCACGACGATCTGCCGGCCGTCGGCATCGTAGGAGGTGACGATGTTGAAGCCAGAGGCGCGGATGTAGCCGGTCTTGATGCCGTCGACGCCGCGTACCCGGCCGAGCATGTCGTTGTGGCCGCGCACCAGCCGGCCGCGGAACATGAAGTCGGTGGCGGAGAAATAGGAGTAATATTGCGGAAAGTGCTTGCGCAACGCCATGCCGAGCACCGCCATGTCGCGCGCCGTCGTGTGCTGGGCGTCGTGGGGCAGGCCGGAGGCGTTGCGGAAGACGGTGGCGCGCATGCCGATCCGCCGCGCCTTGTCGGTCATGGCGGCGGCGAAGGCCTCCTCCGAGCCGGCCAGATATTCGCCCACCGCCACCGCCACGTCGTTGGCGGATTTCACCACCAGCGCGCGGATGGCGGAATCGACGTCGATCGTCTCGCCGGGCTTGAAGCGCAGCTTGGTCGGCGGCTGCGAGGCGGCATGCGCCGAAACGGGAATTTGCGTGTCCCTGGTGATGCGGCCGCTCTCCAGCGCCTCGAACAAAAGGTAGAGCGTCATCATCTTGGTCAGCGAGGCGGGATAGCGCGGCTGGGTCGAGTTGGCCTCGAACAGCGTCTTGCCGGTCCTGGCATCGACCACGATGGCGGCGTATTTCTGCGGCGGCGCGGGCACGGCCAGCACGCGCTCGGGCGGCGTGGCGGCGGTGCAGCCGGCCAGGAAGACCAGGACGAGGAGGGCCGCGAGGCTTCGGCGGGCGAGCAGGCTCAGGATCGGCAAGGCTGGCTTTTCTGACGGAACGTTGATGAACTTCCCTCTAGCCTAAGCCAATCCCCGCGTCCATTTGGTTAATGCGTCGTGCGGATTCGGCCGTTATTTCCGTCGTCGCGCATCCCATGGTCGCCTTGCGCGGCCGTCGCAGAAAGCGTCTGCTGGCGGGACGGCGATTCGGGAGGACCCATGGACACCGTCACCATCGCGGCGCGCGGCATTTCGGTTTCGCTCGACCTTGCCGTCGGCCATATCGCAAAAATGGCGATCGAGGCGGACGGGCGCATCCTCGAACCGCTGCATCGCGCGCCGTGGATCGAGGAACCGCGCGAGACGCAGCCGCCGGGCCTGCCCGAAGGCGTCATCCGCCTTTCCGGCGATTTCCTCTGCGCGCCCTTTTCCGTCGCCGACGTCGAAAAAGCGCCGCTGCACGGCTGGCCGGCGAACAGCCCATGGGCCGTTGTGGAAAGTGCGGCAATAGAAGGCGGCTGGCGCGCGACCTTCCGGCTCACCCGCACCGTCATGGGCGCGACGGTGGAAAAGACGCTGACCCTGCGCGACGGCCATCCCTTCCTCTACCAGGAGCATGCCTTCGTCGGCGGGCAGGGCGCCATCTCGGTCGCCCATCATACGATGACGGTGATGAAGGACGGTGGCCGGCTCGCCTTTTCGCCGAAGCGCGTCGCGGCGACGCCGGCCGACGCGACAGAACCGGACCCGGCGCGCGGCCGCTACCTGCTCGCCTATCCGGCGCGCACGCACGATCTCGCAGCCTTCCCGGCCGCGGCCGGCGGCACCACCGACCTAACGGACTATCGCATGGACCGTCGCCACGAAGATTTCGTCACGCTGGTCGAGGCCGGCCATGGCGGCCCCGGCTGGACGGCGGTGGCGCGGCGGGCGGAAAAGGACCTCGTGCTTGTGCTGAAGAATCCGGCCGACTTGCCGGTGACGATGTTGTGGATCTCCAACGGCGGCCGCGACTATGCGCCGTGGAACGGCCGCCATCGCGGCGTGCTCGGCATCGAGGACGGCCGCGCGGCCATCGGCCATGCCGCCTCGCTGGGCGACAACTGGCTCAAGCGCGAAGGCGTGCCGACCGCTTTCGACCTCGCTGAAGGCCGCCGCATCGCCTTCCGGCAGGTCGTCGGCGCCGTGCCGCTCGACGGCGGCGAGCCGCCGCTGTCGGTGACAGTGCGGCCCCGGCATCTGGAACTGGCCTTCGCCGACGGCGGGACGCGCGACATTCCCCATGACGGCGGCTTCCTGCGCGCCGTAGGGGCCGCCTGACGGGAACCGCCGTTGCCGGCGGGCGTTGGGATGTGCAACCATCCGCCAAGGCAACGCATGTGGAAACCCGGAGCCTTCCGGTCGCCGAAGGCTCGAACCCGAGGCCATCGCCATGTCCGAGATCGCCCATATCGCCGCCACCCTGTTCAAGCGCGCCGGCAAGGCCTCCCGCTTCGTCGTCGCCATCGCTGGTCCGCCGGGATCGGGCAAGTCGACGCTGTCGGCCGCACTGCACGACGTTCTGGCCGAGCACGGCGCCGAGGTGGTGCCGATGGACGGCTTCCACTTCGACGACGCCGTGCTCGAACGGCGCGGGCAGCGCGCCCGCAAGGGAGCGCCGGAGACGTTTGACTTCGCCGGTTTCGAGGCGCTTCTGAAGCGCATTCGCGCCGGCGAGCCGGACGTCGCCATTCCGGTCTTCGACCGTTCGATGGAGCTGTCGCGCGCCGCCGCGGCGGTCGTCGGCGCAAACACCCGCTTCATCCTGGTCGAGGGCAACTACCTGCTGCTAGACGAGGCGCCGTGGTCTCGGCTGGGGCCGCTGTTCGACTTCTCCGTCTTCGTCGACGTGCCGCGCAACGAGCTGGAATTGCGGTTGCGCCGGCGCTGGCACGAGCACGGCAGGAGCGACGAGGACGCCGCCAACTGGATCGCCTCCAACGACATGCCCAACATCGAGCGCGTGCTGGCCCGCCGGCGGGCGGCCGACCTCGTCGTCGGCGCCTGGGACTGAGGCGCAGGAACCTTGGCGCGCCTCTGCCGTTATCGGCAAACGGCGATCCTGCCGAACGACGAGGGATGTCATGGTTGCGAATGTGAAGAAGGCCGCGCCGCGTGCCGCCAAGGCAGGGGCCGGCAAAGGAACGGGCAAGACCGCCGGCAAGGCCACCCAGACGCGGGCCGGTGCCGGCCCGGCGTTGGCCGAACGCTCCAAGGACGCCAAGCCGGCCTTCGGCAAGGCCGCGCCGAAGCTGGTCGTGCCGGCGACCGAGGCCAAGGCTTCCAAGCTGGCGGCGTCGAAAAGCGCCGTCCGCAAGGCCGCTTCCCATTCTTCCGAAAGCGGTGACGGTTCCGTCGTCGCCAAAGTGGCGCGGGTCGCCAAGACGACGGCCGCCGTTGCCGTCGGCGCAGTGGTGGCGACGGCGAGGCTCGCTACGCCCTCGCGCAAGCGCAAGGACGACAAGACGGCCAAGTAGGTGCCTTTTGCCGGCGAAAGGGCGCGTCAGCCCTTCGCCGGGATCGTCAGCCCGCGCTGCACCGCCGGCCGGGCAAGCCCCCGCTCCAGCCATTTCGCGACTGTCGGGAAATCGTCGAAGCCGACAAGGTCGCGCGCCTCGTAGAAGCCGATCAGGTTGCGCACCCAGCCCAGCGTCGCCACGTCGGCGATGGTATAGTCGTCGCCGGCGATCCACGGCCGGCCGGTCAGGCGCGTCTCCAGCACGCCGATCAGCCGGCGCGATTCGGTGGCGTAGCGCTCCAGCGGCCGCTTGTCGGCGATCTCGCGTCCGGCGAATTTGTGGAAGAAGCCGACCTGGCCGAAGATCGGCCCGATCGCCGCCATCTGGAAGAACACCCACTGGATTGTTTCGTAGCGAAGGGCTGGGTCGGCCGGCAGCAGTTTGCCGGTCTTCTCGGCCAGGTAAAGCAGGATGGCGCCGGATTCGAACAGGCCGAACGGCTTGCCGTTGGGGCCGTCCGGATCGACGATCGCCGGGATCTTGCCGTTCGGGTTGAGTGCGAGATACTCCGGGGTCCAGGATTCGTCCTTGCCGATGTCGATGTAGTGCGGCTCGTAGGGTAGGCCGATCTCCTCCAGCATGATCGATACTTTCACGCCGTTCGGCGTCGGCGCGGAATAAAGCTGCAGGCGGTCGGGATGCCTGGCCGGCCAGCGCGAGGCGATCGGGAAAGCGGAAAGGTCGGGCATAGGAAACTCCTGAAGGGGGTGCGCAGGAATGTGGGGAGGGCGAACTTTAGGTAAATCCGCGCGCCGCGTCTTGCAACGGATGCGCTGCCCTCAGACCGCCTTGAAGGCCAGCACCGCGTTGGTGCCGCCGAAGGCGAAGGCGTTGGAAAGTGCAGCGCGCACAGGACGCTCGCGCGCCACGTTGGGCGTGACGTCGAGATCGCAGTCCGGGTCCGGCTCGCGATAGTTCGCCGTCGGCGGCACCAGCCCCTCGCGGATCGCCATGACGCAGGCGATCATTTCCAGCGCGCCCGATGCACCCAGGCAATGAGCGTGCATCGACTTTGTCGAGGAGACGGACAGGGCGTGGGCATGCTCGCCGAAGGCGCGCTTGATGGCTTGCGTCTCGATCTGGTCGTTGGCCTTGGTGCCGGTGCCGTGGGCGTTGAGGTAGTCGACGTCCTCCGGGTTGAGGCCGGCGTCCCTGAGGCAGGCGCGCATCGCCTGTTCGGGGCCTTCGACGGTCGGCGCCACGATGTCGGATGCGTCGGCCGAAAGCCCGATGCCGGCGAGTTCGGCAAGGATGGTGGCGCCGCGCGCCGTTGCATGGTCGTAGCTTTCCAGCACCGCCATGCCGGCGCCCTCGCCGAGCGACAGGCCCTGGCGATCGGCGGAAAAGGGACGGCAGGTGTCGGGCGCCAGCACGCGCAGTGCCTCCCAGCCCTTCATGACGCCCCACACCAGCGGCGCGTCGCTGCCGCCGGCCAGCATCACGTCGGCACGGCCGGCGCGGATCTGGTCTACCGCCGAGGCGATGGCATGATTGGCCGAAGCGCAGGCCGAGGTGACGCCGAAGACCGGGCCGCGCAGGCCGAGCGCCATCGAGACCTGGCCCGCCGCAGCACCCGGCATCACCTTCGGCACGGTGAAGATGCCGGCGCGGTTGCGGCCTTCCGTCAGGATCGCCCGGTAATTCTCCTCGATCGCCTCCCATCCGCAGACGCCGACCCCGACGGTGGCGCCCATGCGGTGGCCCTCCACCCTGCCGGGCTCCAGTCCCGAGTTTCCGAGGGCCTCGCGGGCGGCGAGCACGGCCAGCAGGCTGAAGCGGTCCATCGAGACGGTCTGCTTGCGGTCCAGCCCATGCTCCGGCAGGACCTTGATCTCGCAGCCGGTGCGGACCTTGATGTCATGCAGGGACTGGTTCTCGATCGGACCGATGGCCGAGCGCCCGGCGCGCATTTCCTGCCAGATGCCCCCGGCGCTGCTGCCCAGGCCGCAGATGCCGCCCAGCCCGGTGATGACGACGCGTGCGGCCATGGAGGACGATCAGGCTTTCTGCTTGGCGATCAGCGCGCGAACGGCTTCGACGATGTCGCCGACGTTCTTCAGGTTGCTCCAGGCGTCGGAGGTGCTCATCTCGATCTCGATGCCGTAGGCCTCCTCGAGGTCGAAGATGATCTCCGTCAGTTCAAGCGAGTGGATGCCGAGCGCGGTGAGTTCGGTCTTTTCCGTGATTTCCTCGCCGTCGGGCTCCGCATGAGCCTTGATCTTCGCGATGATATCCTGGGCCAGCTCGTCAGCCATACGCATCCTTTCCCCATGCCACGCGGTGCCCGAAGGCTTGGCCCTGTATAGAAACCGAAACCGCGGGAGGCAACAAGCCATATCGACAAAGCGGGCGCGTGCTTAATCGTCCGCAACGGAGGATCGAACGGCGAAGGGCTCAGCCGGCCGGCTTGGCGGCGGCATAGACAATGATCTTCTTCGGCCCGTCGAAGGCGACGGCGAGCACGTCGGCGACCAGAACGCGCTTGGAATCGATGGCGTGGTAGAGCAGCGCGTTCGCCTCGACCTCCTGGCGCAGCAGCGCGATCTCGTCGCGGTGCTGCTCGATCTTTCTGGCGATTTCCGGCGGCGGCCCGCCCTCGCTGCGGGCGGTGTCGGCGAGGAAGACGATATCGACATGATCGACGCTGGAGGTCTTGCGCACCATGCTTGTCGCCTCGGCCGTGGCGCCGATGGCGGCCAGCACCTTCGCCTGTTCGTCCGCCGCCGTCTTCTCCTCCTCGCTGATGCCGGAGCCGACGATGCTCTTGACGGTGGTGTCATCGAGGCTCTGGGCCGCTGCGGGCCCTCCCAGTGCGGTGAAGGCGGTCAATACCATGGCGATCTGTCTTGCAGTGTGATGCAAGGATACTCTCCCTCAATTCATGCCGATCCTTGGCGCCGGGTCTTCCCGACGTCTTGCGGAAACGGGACGGGATCGGCATGGTTCCCTGCAATCTTGTCGCAACCGCGACACGGCAAGGAAAACCGGAAAGGAAGACGATGGGTGCCCAGCGCTACAACGGAAGCTGCCAGTGCGGCGCGGTCCGCTACGAGGTGACGGCTGATCTGGACAACACCGTAAGTTGCAACTGCTCGCGCTGCGGGCGGCTGGGCTCCATCCTCACTTTCGCGCCCGAGCAGGATTTCACCCTGGTTTCGGGCGAGGACAGCCTGAGCGAATACCTGTTCAACCGCCACGCCATCCATCACCTGTTCTGCAAGGTCTGCGGCATCCAGTCCTTCGCCCGCGGCTCGACGCCCGAGGGCAAGGCGATGATCGCCGTCAACGCCCGCTGCCTCGAGGGGGTCGAGCCCGACCAGCTCAATCCCAAGAAGGTCGACGGCAGGAGTTTTTGAGCGACGCGATGCCCGCCGAAACGCTTCCCTCCGCGCACGACATCTTCCCGCACTTGCGCATCGTCATGGGCATGGTGGTCGGCCTTGGCGTCACCCGGCTGCTGTCGGGCGTGGCGCGCATCGTCCAGCACCCGAACCAGTACAAGCTTTACCCGGTGCATCTTGCCTGGGTCGCCCTGCTCCTGCTCATGCTGGTGCATTTCTGGTGGTGGGAATTCGGCCTTTATGCCATCCCCGACTGGACGTTCGGCAAGTACCTTTTCATCATCTTCTACGCCGTCGTGCTTTTCCTGCTCAGCGCGCTGCTGTTTCCCGATTCGCTCTATGACTATGCCAGCTACGAGGATTTCTTCTTCAAGCGGCGAGCGTGGTTCTTCGGTCTTCTGGCGCTGACCTATGTGCTCGATATCGCGGATACGCTGATGAAGGGCGAGGCGCATTTCGCCCGCTTCGGCAGCGAGTATCTGGTGCGGACGCCGGTCTTCATCCTGCTCTGCCTTGCGGCGATATGGACCTCCAACCGGCGCTTCCATGCCCTGTTCGTGGCCGCCTCGCTGGTCTATCAGGTGTCGTGGATCTTGCGCCTGTTCGACACCATCGTGTAGCGGCAGGCAAGAAAGAGGAACGCCCCCGTGAAACTCAACATCCAGACGGATTTCACCAAGTTTCCGCGTGCGACATCGGTGGTGCGCGCCGCCGACGCCGGATCAGCCCAGCCCTTCGACACCGCAGCGCTTGCCCATGACGAGCGGCAACTGCGCCGCCGCGTCGTGGAGCTGGCAGGTGGCGACAAGGTTCTGGCCGACCTGCTCGAAGCCGTCACGCTGGAAGACGGTGACCGCCTCGTGCTGGAGGACGGCCGCCAGGTCGGCATCACCGCCGCCGCCGAGGAGGTATACGAGGTGCGCGGCCGCGACGGCGTCCATCTCGCCGAACTCGCCTGGCATCTCGGCGAGCGGCATCTCGCCGTCGCCGTCGACAAGGACCGCATCCTCGTCCTGCGCGATCCCGCCGCTAAAGCCGCACTGGAAAAGCTCGGTGCCGAGGTCAAGGAAGGCTCAGCGGCTTTCCGGCCGCTGCACAGCGCCCATGAGGGGCACGGGCATCACGACCACGACGATCACCACCATGGCCATGGCGGGCACGACCATCACCACGGGCATGGCGAGCCCGATGCGTTCGGCCGCCTTCCCGGAGACCCGCATTACGGCCACAACCATGCCTGATTGCCGAGGGGCGGGCGCGACTTCGCCCTCCAATCCGGCTGACGAGGTCTTCCGCCCATGATCGTGCTCGCTTTCGGCCTCTCGGCGGTCCTGCTTCTCATCACCGCCGCCCATGTCTATTGGGGCATCGGCGGCATCTGGCCGGGTAGCGACGGAGCTTCCTGCGCCCGTGCCGTGGTCGGCTTCCGCGGCGTCGACGCCATGCCCTCGTCCTTCGCCTGCTTCGCCGTCGCCGCCTGCCTTTGCTTCGTCACGCTGTGGCCGCTGGCGCTGGAGGGCGTGTTCGCCACGCCCTTCGATCACGCCGGGCTGGCGGCGACCGCCGTCATGATCGGCCTGGCGTTCCTTGCGCGCGGCATCCTCGGCTTCACGCCCTGGTGGCGGCGCCTTGCGCCCGAACAGCCTTTCGCGCGGCTGGATCGGCGCTTCTATTCGCCGCTCTGCCTGCTCATCGCCGCCGGCTTCCTGGTGCTTGGCTTTTCCGCATTTCCCGCCTGAGTCGCGCTCCCGCCGCTGCACCAACCGAAACCGGTTGCCCGCGCGGGCGCCGCGCGTCATCCTGCGGCAAACGGGAGACCATGCCGATGTCAGTCGCCAGCTTGCGCAAGGAGAACCTCACCAACCTGCCGTTCGCCGAGGAGCGCGCCGACATGGCCGCCGCCTTCCGCTGGACGGCGCGGCTGAACATGCATGAGGCGGTGGCGAACCATTTCTCGCTGGCCGTCAACGACGACGGCACGAAATTCTTGATGAATCCGAACCAGGTGCATTTCTCGCGCGTCAAGGCGAGTGACCTGCTTCTGATCGACGCCAACGATCCCGAAACCCTGTCGGGGCCGGATGCGCCGGACCCGACCGCCTGGGGCCTGCACGGTGCCATCCACCGCAACGTGCGCCATGCGCGTTGCGTCATGCACGTCCATTCCATCCATGCCACCGTGCTCGCCTCGCTGGCGGATTCGCGCCTGCCGCCGATCGACCAGAACTGCGCCACCTTCTTCAACCGCCACGTCGTCGACGCCCATTATGGCGGGCTGGCCTTCGAGGAGGAGGGCGAGCGTTGCTCGGCGCTGCTGGCCGACCCGAGGAACAAGGTGATGGTCATGGGCAACCACGGCGTGCTGGTCATCGGTGACACCGTGGCCGACGCCTTCAACCGCATGTTCTATTTCGAGCGCGCCGCCGAGACCTACATCAAGGCGCTGTGGACGGGCCGGCCGCTGCGCGTCCTCCCGGACGAAATCGCCGAGAAGACGGCGGC
>Ga0182738_1000128_pt1 | contig 126030 bp, 100 predicted proteins | sample eDN5th30CBELigMG_FD_128876 | JGI IMG/M metagenome (GOLD analysis project Ga0182738, IMG submission 128876) | Enriched Miracle-Growth compost microbial communities from Emeryville, California, USA - eDNA 5th pass 30_C BE-Lig MG (version 2)... ...
AAATTTTAAAAAAAAAAAATTTTAATTTTTTTTTTTTTTTTTTTTTTTTTTTTTTTTTTTAATTAACAAATCCTGAGTACAAACGTGCTTCTTGTCCCATTCCCATTCATTGTTTTTAGGCTCAATAAAGTTTTTTATCTGACAAGGCCTCGAAAAGTATTCTTCAGGTCTACTACTGACAGGGATTTAATAGGTCCAAAAAAGACAATTCTAGAAAGGTCACAAGTCTAAAATTACTTTGATTGAGAGAGTTAACTCTTGCTTTATTTAACTTCGTGAAAACCAAAACCAGACAAGATTCTGATTTGAACGCCACAGAGGCTTGATCTAAAGAATACTATTCTTATGTCAGAGCTTGTCTCAAGCCTTGGCCGCTTACCAAGTTCAAATCTTTTTTGATTGAATTTGAGAAACCAAGGAAAAAGAGAGTTTTTAAGAATGAAGAAAAGATAACCCCAAGAAACTACTTTAAGTTAAACTAGGGCCTTGATTCATCTTTCCAGGCCTCTTTCCGAGCCAGAATGCAGTTTAAAAGTCTGCGCTATCCTTCAAGCACTCGAATTCTTTCCAACAAGTGCTTGAAGAGATTCATGATTAAATTTGAGGCCTAAAATAAAAATTCACAATTAACTGCCACCGCGAAAATCATCCCAAATTTTATCAAATTATAATTGCACAAGTTTCACTTGTTTGCTTAATCTATTATTATTTAATATAATTTCGGATGAACAACAGAAACTGAATGATTTTAATATAAAAATTCGTTAGATCACTAAAGAGAGCTTCAGAGAAATCGAGAAAATCTATTCTTGCTTTTCTCTTTCTTCTTCCAAGCGAAAATCGGAAAGATTTTCTTTGTTGAAAAAAAAAGAAAACTGAATAAAAAAAATAATTTAAATTTTCTCGAGTTCACTGTTGATCCAGTCAGCGGTATTTCAACAGGCCAAAAATAAATAATAATGCGAGAGAAAAGTAAAATTTTGTCCAAGAAGAACACAAAATATTCATTTTAGAAATTATTTTTTCTTGAATTTCTGATTGAGTTTTTTCAAACATCAAAGAGAGACCAAACTAGGTCAGGTTATCCCTTCTTGATTGAAAGAAAAAACGTGTGCATGTGTGTGAAATGGAACTTAATTATTAGATTGAAATTAATAACTTCTTTTCATTTGTTTGTATGTGCAGTTAATTTTTTGGTAATATTTCATCCTTAATTAATAAAAACGATTTTAAGCGAATTTTGTTAACCTCCTTTGTTCCCGAACCTTTGGAGAGAAACTTTCAAAAATGATTTTTGAGTCACTGTTGGTGATAGTTGAGCAGGAATTTACTAATATCCCAGAGTTTAATAGTCAAAGTAATAAAAAAGTTACGCTTAAATAAATTAAATTTCTAGATTTTAGATCGTTATTAACAATTTAATTATTTCCAGAGTTCAAGCCTCATATTAATATCTAATATATCTGTTAAGCCATGGAAAATCTCGAAATCCACAGCCAATCAGTGTCCATTCCCGCACTCAACCTTCCCCAAATTGGTGCTAAGCAAGGGAGCGAAGGCTCTCTTGAAGGAAACAGTTTAGAGAGGTTTTTGCCAATTTCATTAAAAGGAACTACAGAAAACTTGGAAACCATGAAAAGCAAGTCTGGCATCGACTATAAAGAGGTCCTGGAACTCACAAAAAACCTATACAAGTTGAATGCCCAGAAGGCAGCTTCGAGTAATTCCGTCCTCACAGCTCGAGGGGAAAATGCTTCCGATAATACAAATTCCGGTCTAAACACAGGCTCAGACCTGAGAGATTCGATGGGAGTGAAGCTCGAAGACGACGATGAAGACGCAGACTTGGAAGAAGAGTCCGAAGATGAGTCAGATTTGTCTGAAAGTGAGTCTGAGAGACTCACCCTGGGCAGCGCCTCTAAAAAGAATTTGGTTGATAATGTCAAAGAGAATCTCGATTCTATCCTCCAGGCCGATTCTGGAAAAAAGAAATTCACTGAAAAAAGGTGGTGGACTCCCGAGGAGGTAATTTTTGTTGGTTTGGTTTGTGCTCATAATCTTAGGATGAGCTACTTAAAAAGGTGGTTCGTAAATATGGAGCAAAGAACTGGAAAAAGATCGCATCTTTCTTGAAGGACAGGACTGACGTTCAGTGCCTCCACAGATGGCAAAAGGTCCTGAACCCCAGTCTCGTTAAAGGTCCCTGGACCAAAGAGGAGGATGAGACTCTGATGCAAATGGTCGAAAAATATGGTCCCAGAAACTGGAGTGCCATCGCCGAGCATCTTCCTGGTAGAATCGGAAAGCAATGCAGAGAAAGATGGCATAATCATTTAAATCCCGACATCAAAAAAGAAAGATGGACTGAAGAAGAAGATCAAGCCATTATCGAAGCTCACAAAAAGTACTGATTTTTTTTTTTTGACGAAAGCAATTAAAACCCTCTAGGTTGGGCAATAGATGGGCAGCAATTAGCAAGTTGATCCCAGGAAGAACCGATAATGCTATTAAAAACCATTGGAACTCAACTATCAAAAGAAAGCTCAAAATGATGAAGAAAGAAGGGAATATGGGCCTTGGCCTTGAAGAAAAGAGTGTTTCTGAAAATCTCTTGATGAAAAATAAACTGTAACTTTTTCATCATGAGTGTTTAATAAAAATAAAAAGTGACAGTGAAAATAAGAGATTTGATGAGAATTTTGAACTCCTTGACGCAACCAAGAATAAATCTGCTGATTACGCCACTCCTGAAAGAAGAGTCGGCAATTCAATTGATTCAACTTGCACTCCCTTCAGTAGAAAATACGAAAATTCAGAAGAAAAACCAGTGCTCGCAACACCAAATAAATATACAAGACCTCGATCCTTTGTCAATCTTTTCCAGACAGAGTTTCGAGAAAAAAGCTCTGTTGCAACAAGTATAGCTTTAAGTGGATTTGGTTGATCTAACTTTTTTGCCTAGAAGATGGAGATGAGAGAAGAAATCTTTGGGTCGTTTTCCCATTCTTTTCAACTCATGATATTGAAGACTTGTAAGAAATCTTTTGGAACCTTGAAAAAACTAACCTCCCAATCATAGAGATCCATCTGAGGTGATTCTCAAAAAGATAAAGAGAGCGATTGAGAAGCCCATGGAATATGAAGATTCCAGTTTTTTAAGGAGTTTGTAAATTGTTTTCTGAATAGCAATAATTGATTCATCTAGGGAGCCACAGCATGCAGGAGAATTAAGTAAAAGTGAGCAGCTCCACCTTCAAGAGAATAAAAATCCGAGCAAGATTTTGGAACTTTTAAATAAAAGCCAATCCAAACTTGCCAAAGTTTAAACCATAATATATATCTCTGACCAAGGAGTCCAGTCAAAAGAAAATCATTTGATCTTTTGATGACGGATTCCGCTGATCAGTTTCTTTGTACAAAGAGTTTATCAGGGTCATTTTTGTTTGTGTTTTTAGTGTAATGCATAATTAACCAGAGTAAGAGTTATCATCCTTAAAAGATTTCTTTTCACCTAATTTTTCATCTATCTGAAAACATTTTCTTTGATTTATTTCTTTGGAAACAAGACTGTATGAAAGCAAACAAAATTGGGAATCATCAATATACACATGCATCTGAAGGACAAACAAAAAATAATTCCAAAAATTATGTCAATCTGAGCAGGTTTTCAATATCAGTTTGTATTTCATTTACTGAAGAGTTGGGAGAATACATCTTGATAACATTTCCGAATCTGTCGATAAGAAATTTTGTAAAATCACTCGATATCATTCCGCAATCCTTTTTGTTTGCGTTATAAAGTGTGGAGTTTGTTCTCAGGTATTTGTAGAGTGGGTGGGTTTTCTGACCATTGAGTTGGAGACTCGAAAACACTGGGAAGTCGACACTTTTGAGCTTGGAATTTGTCTGATAGCTGCTTTGCCGAGTTCCGGGCTTTGTTTCTTTGCGGCCTGGGAAAACAAGCACTTCAACTCCTTGGTTTCTAGAAAACGATTTAGTTTCTATTGCTCTTAATACCTTACCTGTATTTCTGCTTGATTGTATTTAAAGAATCGAATCCTCTTTCACCTCCACTTGCTTTTTCATTTACATTCACAATAAGCAATGCTTTTCTGTCTTTAAATTGGTCCAGAGTTTGAACCGTCCCGTCTTGTTGCTCAACTTCAATTGACCAAAAATTCAATGGTGACTCTTCAATTGTTTCTCTTTTAGCACGAGTACTGCAAATTCCCATATGTAAATAGAAAATCTGTTTCTTTTACTTAAAAAGTTTAATAAATAAAATTTTCAAAATTTCTTTGTATTCATATGAGCTCAAATTTCATTTCAGAAATCGCGAGTTGATCATAACGCCTAACCTGGGTCTCAATTTTCCAAAATGTAAATAGCAATTTTTTTGAATGAAAATAAAAATAAGCAAGGGTGCAAGGAATTATAATAAAAGTAACTTTTTATTCAAAACAACTTGAGGAGGAGTCAATGAATTATTTTATTTTTTGATACATAAAACTCCTGTTGAGCAAACTGAGCATTTTTCATTGGGCTTTTTGGCCGCTTTACTGAAAGTTGCATGGCATGCATTACATTTGATATTTGACTCTTCATCAATACAAACCATGGTCTTGAAGGAAATTTTGTTACAAACTGAGAGAGAAAATTTTATATACCTGATAGCAGAGAACAAAGTCCTTGGAACAGTGAGGACAGGTATAGTCTCCAGAGAATCCAAAGATTTGAGAACAATAAGGACATGTCATTTTATTCAAAGTCTGATTCTCATCTGGCATTGTTTCCAGAGCCTTTTGAATGGGAGATTATTTCTAAATTTTCAAAAAAGTCAGAGTTTACCTTGTTTTTCTCATTAATTTTCTCAACTTGATCTTCGGTTAAATCAAAGCCAGGCTTCAAAAGTGTTGCAAATATTTGTTTTGCAACTTTATAATTTTTAGCTTTCAAATTAAACTCACCCTTTGTCAGAATTAGATAAAAATTCAGCCTTCCTAGGTACCATTTCGATGAGAACGGCAGGATTTAGAGTATGGTTGAGTTTGAGAGAATAGAGGGTAACACAGAGGAAGCATAATTTTCTGAGACTAGGATTTTCTCTTTGTTTTATTTCTTGGATGCCTGCCAAAATCTGAGTTGCAAGTCTGAATCTTCCAACAAGCACGATGAGTTTCTGCAACTTCCTGAGGAGAGACTTGTCTCCAAGTTTTGAAGTATTTAAACATTGCTTTCCTATCCAAGTTATTGATTAAATTCTCCCCAGATGACTTTACGGATCAAGTTTATCCCATTATAGATGGCTTCAATAGTAGCAGTTGTATCAGCTTTGTAGAAGTTTTCGAGGATTTTAATCCAGGCATCTTTGGCAAGTGTGATTTCATTTTTGTCCAAAACTTCGTAGGCAGTCAACTCTTTAAAGATCGAATCGACATAATCATATTTGGTAGTATCAATGGAAGTTCGGGATCGGGAAAGTCTGTCCTCATTTGGCTGGAAGGAGATGTCTTGAATTTCGGAATGACTTCCGATGCCGCCACCAGCATAACTCATATCAAATTGATGTTGATGATCGCTGATTGATTGGTCACCACCACCAGCTCTTTTATCATCAGAACCCTCCACTGAAGATCTTCCGTAATTCTGGAAACTTGCTCTAGGTGTTTGGCTATTTGAGAAGCCTTGTGGAGATTTAAAATCATCCTGAGCTGGTTTCTGGTCAAAGGTGTTGAATTGGGCAAAGCTGGTGTCAGCCTTCACCTCTGATTGCCTGTTGTTTTGGAATGAGTCAAAGCCTCCGAAATCACCAAAGTTTTCTTTTTTCTCTGGCTGGGCATTTTCAGAAGGCTGATTGAAAGAAGAAAATCCAAAATCTACTTGTGCTTCGGGTTGAGCTGCAGTATTGGTAGATTCCCACTGCTTAAAATCTTCGAACTTGCCTTCTGGCGCGGCTGAATTGAAAGTATCAAATCCGGACGCTGACACTTTTACTGTGTTAAAGTCTGAAAAAGTAGCAAAATCAGACGCTGCTGGCTTTGCTTCTTCATGTTTGGTTTCCTCCGCACCATAATTAGAGAATTGGTTGAAATTGCTAATCTCTTGATTTTCAACTCTGCTGTGGGTGTCAAAGTTTGAAAAGTTTGCAAAGTCCTGCTTTCTACTATCATCTTCATATTGAGTGCCTGGTGGTGGGATATTTGATTCTAAACAAAGGTGAGTTAATAAAAGAGATTTTTTGAAAAAAAAACCCTTTGTCGAGTCACGGTTGATGCTGGGTCTTTTTTCTGAGCTTCTTTCTTCTTTATAAGTTGTGGAGAAGCTCTGGAAGTCTCCTGGAGAAGGCAACACTGGCTTGAAAGAAGTTTGATCGGGGTCTGGCAATCCAATGCCAGTGCCAGGAGGCGGTAAACCAAAGCCACTACTACCACCAGGTTCTGGAAGCTAAAAAAAGGATTATTACCAAAAAGTAAATCATCATAATAATTTACAGAAAGTCCCACTCCAGGCGGAGGAAGTCCCATTCCGGTTCCAGGTTGTGGAAGTCCGATTCCGGGTTGAGGAAGAGCGCCATTTTTGTTGACAGCCTTGAATCTGACCTTGATCTCTTTTTTCTTTTCATATACGATTTCGAGAGGCATTCTATATTGTTCTTTGATTTCAGACAGTGAGAGAGCAGAAGTCCAAAATCTAAATTCTGTGAGTTCAGCGTGAAGCTTTTCTTTTCCGAGGGTCAGGATTTGGTCTCTGAATAAATCATTGGGAAGATTGCTTTCCGAACTTCCGATCAAGACACAATTAAGATACACCAGAAGCTTCTTTTGTTGGGAATTATCATAAACAACTGAGATGTGGTTCCAGAAATTGCTTTTGATTTTATTTGCTTCTTCATCAGCGTCTCTTTCTGCGACACTTCCGTCATCGTCCATATCACCGCTTTGCACGTTTTGGTTACTCTCAGGCTTGAGAGGGATTGTGGAGTTTCTCATTTGCAATGAGAGCTCAGAGTTGCTGAAAGCGACAACAAAGTTACCTTGACCAACTTCTAAAATGAGACCATTTTCACTCTTTGGTCGAAGCCACAATTCAATAGTGAACTTTGATAAGCTGCCAGGATACCAATTTTTCTTTGGACACTTGATGGAGTTGTAGTCGTTCTTGAAAGAAATTGCAAACTGTGGTGGGCATTTCTTACCCCATTTATCTTCGAGTTCAATGGGATCACCATCTTCCAATGGAACCCAGATATCATCTGAAGCATCACCTCCACGGAACTCAACGTTTCCGTTCAAATTATTCCCCAAAATATTTTCTAAAGCAGTTCCTTTACCTTCATCGCATCTCCAATAAACTTGGGAAATTAGTTTTGAAATTGAGATAAAAATTACTGATAATGGCTCCAAGTTCTTCACCACCATTGTCATCGTATCCTTCCATACCTCCGCCAAAATCGTCCATTTTTTTCCTAGTAATTTTTAAAAAAATGAGATCAAATGATATTTACTTGGTCTCGTCTGCTTCAAGGCAATTATAGCCAAGGAATTGATAAGGAGTCATGGAGAAAATTTCACTGAATCGACTCTTGAGTTTCTCTTCATCGTCTGCTGTGGGTCTAATTGCATATGAAAAACTGTAAGCGCTCTCTCCGAATGATGTGCTGAGCTTGGTAATTGGCTCCATTGAGTGTTCGTCAATTTTATATCTTTGTCTGACTTTGTTGTACAGATTCTGTTCCTCAGCTCCCATTTCCTGTCCAGCGAGATTTCGAAGGGCTCTGACGAGTTGAAGGTCAGCAATCTCAAAATTGATGGTTGTTCCATATGATTTATGTGTTGTAATTTTAAAATCCTGGTAGTGAGATATGAGTTTGAGAGTGTCAATTTGGATTTTACGCATTTTTCAACATAGGTACCGGATCTCAGTTGCTCTCTCAATCTCATGAGTTCACCAATCATTTCGGCCTGAATTAAAAGTGCTGCTTTCAAGTTATAATTCCAAATTCTAGTCTCATTTTCTCTCTAAAATAACGGAATATTTGAATGAAATAAAGTCAGTTTTTTTACCAAAAATTTCGATGTGAATTGTTGAACAGCCTTTTTCTCTTGAATAGCAATGAGGAGTCCAGAAATTTTCTGATATTCTTGCAAAAGGTCATAACAACTTTTTTGGGAATCAATTAGCTTATCGAAAGAAAAGGAATCTTACTGAACAGCTTTTTTAAATTCTCCAAAATTGATGAAAACTTCGGCTTGTTTTTCAAGCAATTTTTTCTCAACATGAAAAACAGGATTATTCAGAATAGCTGAAATAATTTCATTCACATCAGCCTAGTGATTGAGATTTGCAAGGAGAGTCAGGGAAAACAAACATACCTCATCAGTTAAATATTTGCCAGGGAAGAGAATTTCGAAAAACTTGTCAAATTGACCCAGTTTGTTCAAAACCTTGATTTTTTCTTCAAGTGAAAACTGCACATTGTTTTGGTTAGCAAGTATAAACCAAGATGCATTGAATAATTGCTAGGTTTGGATTGTAAATTTTCCTCAACAATAATTTTTACGTGTTCATTGAAAGCTTTTAATAATTCAGAGGACAAGTTTGATGTTTCAAGAACGAGGAAATTGTGTTTAACAATATTAAAATCTGGTTGAAAACCTGGGTAAATTTTGTTCAAACTCAAATATCCCAATAAAATAGGTTCAGCCAACATTAATGGGCGGAATCTGATCTTTAGAAAAAAGTGAGATTTTCCAAAAAATAACAAGACTTACTTCCATTTTATATTTGGGTTGTTTGGCTTGTTTGCTGTTGAGAATATTGGGTTTGCTTCCAAAGACGACTCTGTCGTTCATCATTCCGAGGATTTGGTTTTTATAGGAGTAATTGTCGAATGAGAACAAGCAATTGCTTTTTCCATTGACGGTTGAGTAGAACAGGTGGTTCTTGGTATAATAAAACAGCGTATATCCGAACCAAAAGGCATTGACAAGCATGTTGGTGCGAATATTGAAATATGGAATCTTGATTGAAGTGATTGCATTCAAACTCTCGTTAATAATAGTGATTTTATTCCAAGAGATGACAGCACCCAAATATTGCTCTCCTGGTATCAATCCTGATTTTGCCTAAAGGAAGGGTAAGGAATTTTCTAAACACCTCTCTACCTGCCAGATTACGTCAAAGACGTCTTCGTCGTATTGGCCTTTGAAGACATAATCTGTTGTGAGGACGCGATAATCAAGAATATCATTTTGAGGTAATCTATTCATTGAGAATCTCAACAGATTATCATAGGAAGTTTGGTAAAGAACCACATAACCGTTTCTAAAAGGTGTCCAATAGACCTTTTTGATTTTGGCATTCAGACTATCTCTCACTCCAGCCTCAACATTAATATTGGATCTAGTTTCTTCATCTAATTTTGAAGGATCATCGATAAAAAGCTGATAACTCATTCCATCTTCACCCAGAATATAAACGGGTGGATTTGTCAAATATGTATTGCCCAAGAAAAGGGACATCAAGCAAGGGATTTCTTTGTAGAGTTTGAAAGAAACTGGATCAGATTCTTGATTATAAGTTGCTATCAAGAGAACGTGATATTTCTCTTTTTGGAAATTCATCAAAAATGTGTATTGGGGGACATATTCAGAACTAACAGGTCGCAATTCGAATCTCGTTGTTCTGATGACATCAGAGAGTTGTGGAGTTTTGAGGAATTCTATGACTATTTCTTTTTTGCCATTGGACAAATTGAGATGATTGAGTGTAGCATCTTCGACGAAAAAGAGATCTTTGAGGTAAGTGAGGGATTTTTTATTTGGCTGGAAAAGCACTTGATTGAGCGGGGCATGAATTGATGGTGCGATTTTGGGATAATCAAGAAGGTGGTCCATTTTATCGAATATAATGAGAACTTTGAGGCTAAGGCTAAATTTGGACTGGATGGCTCTTTGTTTCAAGAGCTTTTTTTCTTTGAGAGTGTTGACCAAAACTAGATTGGAGAAGGGGTGGGTCTTGATGAAACTCGGGTAGTTTGGCTCAATAGCGAGTCTTTCTGGGTAAACTCCGCCCTTGGCATGATAGATATTCTCTAATTCTTTAAACGACCAAACAACTCCTTTTTTATCAGGTCTCTTTTCGGCTTTTCTTTCAAGCTCAAGGAGTTTAATGTTTCCTTCCTGAGTGTAGCACAAAAGTTTTGTTGAACGATAGTCACCATTGTAATTGATCCCTAAGAGACAAGGTTAAGCTTAAATAAAGTCAAGTGTCAAACATGTTGAGCTTAGGATTCCTTTTTCAGAGACTCTTATACTCGCAAGCGCAACGTAATCTTCACCAAAGTTTGCCACATCCCAGCAGATGATTCTTCCTGTTTCGTTACAACTCAAGAGTTTGGTTCCATCTTGGGAGAAGCTGATGCAGACAACAGAAGGCAAGCCGAGTTTGAAGGTATCGCTCATTTTCAGAATTTCTGATCTCTTCACGCCTGTAAGCCCATTAGCATCAAAAATAGGGGCCATTGCGTTCAGTCCTGTCAAGTCCCATGTTCTGATCTAAGAAGGAAATGTTCTTAACAATATTATTCGGGATATGCTCTTTACGAATCCATCGTTGCAAGCTACCGCGCATTTGGCTTCGATTGGATGACACTTGATATCGTTGACGACAACTTTTTTGGGCAGTTTGAGTTTTCTAAAGTTGACAGAAGACTCTGCAGTAATTGCCTCATTGATGTTTGTCACAAAAAGTCGGATTTGGTTTTTCATGGAGAAAATCATTTGCGGCTAAAGAATGATTTGAAAAAGATCTATACAAAAAATGCGTACGTAGGTTTCTGACAAGGCCAAGGCGGTGATCTTCTCTGCGGGTTTTTTGAGTACATATGATTTGAATAAAAGTGCTGCTCATCATTAGTTGTGTTTGAAATTTTTTTACCTTTTGAATTGGAGTCCCATATTGTAATCAGTGAGGAGGGGTAGGTGAGCACAAGATATTGCTTTTTCTTATAAAAATAGAGGTTGTAACCATATGGATCACTCGCTTTGGCTTGATCTTCAATAACCTCGAATTTGTTGATTACATTAAAAGTGAGCAAATCTTCTTCAATAATGTATTGTTTGTTCAAATCTTCTAAGGAATCGGGTTTAGAGCGGACTACTTTTGAATTCAAATCTCACTTGCTTCTTCTTTCAAATAGTAGATGTGACTTTTTTCAGGATGGAAGCAAAAAGTAAGAGCATCAATGTCTTTTACAAAATAAGTATCCATTGAAGGATTAAAACTTTATTTTTAGAAGTTTATACATTTTACCTTTTTATCAAATACTAGTCCAACAAAAAAATTTTCAAGCCAAATGCCATCATCCTGTATGATTTTTTGATGCTATTGGATTTTTTTCCGCGCTTTTTCAATCAGCTCATTGATGAGATATGACGATGATCTTGAGCTCATCGAAAATGATTCTGAGCTTCAAGTAATTTGGCTTCTAAAATACTACAGAGAAAAGTATGGAAGATTGTTCGATCGACCTGAAAAGAGATGAAATGAAGTTTTGAAAATGAGGTTGAGATTTTTCAAGTTGAAAAGGAAAAGGGAAAAATTATTTTTTGCATTCAAATTTACTGTATTTGTCTCTCATTATTCTATCAAATAAATTCCTAGTCGGACATCAGATGATGCTTCAAAAATCCCAAGAATGAGAAAAAAAAATTCATTTCCAAAAGAAAATGCCCTCATATATAATAAATACTACTTGAAGTATCTGAGAAAATTATTTTGAATCTTTTTCCCATTTCAATTTGATTGATGTGTTTATGAAAAGAGACAAATGAAATAGCAAAACTTGTTGACTTTTCAAGGTCAAATTCATTCTTCATTGTCCACAATAGTTCATTATCTAAGGAGAATTAGAGGATTAACGAACTAAAATTCGCAGAAACTTCTATTAAATTGCTTGGCTCAAAAATAAAACCTCTGAATATTCCAGGATCCTAAGATTGATTTATGTCGTCGAGCCCGCCTGCAAAGTATAGCAATGAAATTTTGCAAAAGCATGCTGAGGAAATTGAAGAAATTGGTTATTTTGCTGCTCTGAACCTAAACTACAACTGTAGCGAGAGCGAAATAAAAAAGTAACCCCAGTAATTCTGCTTTCCACCTCTAACTATTTCAGAAACTACGAAGAGATTTTTAGACAACTTCAACTTCATCAAGCAAGAGACAATGATGAAGATAACGAGCAAAATCTGAATAGTTTGACTCAAAAGCTTGATCTACAGACAAAAAGAAAGCTAATGAGAAGAATAGTTGATGCATACAAGGTTTTAGAGAACGAAAATGTATTGACAAAATTTTGAAATACAGCTTTATCCTTCTAGCTCAGGAGAAAATACCTTGAGGATATCAAAATACGCTGCTATATGTCCCAGGTTGTTTCTATCGAACAGCTTCTGGCTCGATATTGTAAGTTTCTTGGTCTAAATTTGCGAAAATTCACCCACCTAGCTGGACGATTGTTTCCATTTTTTATTTTTGAACTACACAAAAAAGCTAATGGGATCTTTGGAGAGTCTTCTCATCGGTTTTTTCACATCAACTTTATTGACATGACAATGGAAGAAAGAAAAGATGAGAAATTAATTCGAGCTTTTAATTTTTCTTCTCTAAATGTAAGGGAAATAATAAGCGTAGTATTTTATCCCATCTAGCAAGCGGTGTGCGGCTTCAAGAAAAATGAGCTCTATTTGTCAATCACCAACGGAAAGATTGTTGAAACATTTCATTACCAAGTAAAATACCCGAAGCAAAGAAGTCTTTTAGTTGAGCTGATAATTTTTGCCAAAAGATTGGCGAGTAAAAGAATGAATTCGGAAAAGATGATCAATCCAACAGAGACGGCTTTGACAAATCCAGAAAAGACATCAGAACAGGTTGTTGAAAACATGCTTGGCGTCCAAATGGGCAGTCAAAATAACATCGGGAAATCTTTGAAATTGCTGATGAATGACAGAATTATTCCAGCAAAACAAATATTTCAATGCGAAATTTTCACGAAAAACAACTTTTTATCTTCTCAAAAAAAGTTTTGGCTCCATGTCGGAACTTCTCAAATTTTGATCTCAACAGACAAAGCTGCAAATCATATCACCCAAATTTTCCCTGTTGATCGAGAATACATGAGTATTTTAAAATTATCTGAATCTGGAAGTAATTCTTGGGAGCAATCAGTAACTTAATTTTCAAGGTTTTTCGATATCTTGTAAAGATAGTAAGCAGACTTTTTTCACAAGACAGAAAGAAGATGTTGATACAATTCTTGAGTTGACAAATCAGATTGAGAAAGAAAAAGTTCAAAATGACCATATTATCTATTCACTTCCTTATAATAAAAAGGTATGATGATGAGGTTTTGATTAGAATCATAATAATCTTATTCATAGGATTTGAATGTGATGCGGATGATTGCAAGCAAACTCAAACTCGTCGATACAAAGATCAGCGAAACAAAAGCTCAGTTGAAAAGTCTTGAGAAAGAAAAGAGTCATTTAGTTGCTTTATTCATGAAAGAAAAAGAAAAGACGAAGCTTGATCCAGATTTAGAACAAACTATTTTTAGCCAGATTTCTTCGCTCAGACAAATTACTTCCAAAACTGGAACAAGTTTAGATCGCGTAGCTTGCTCAGTGACCACAATATCGCCAAAGAGCCGAACAATAATTGAAGAGCCTGGAGGATCAACGCCAAGCGGTGCTCGTACTGGAGAAAGTCGTTGTTGGAGCTATAATCATAATCTCCACTCCAAATCAATGACCTTTACTGAAAATACTCTTGATTTGCGTGTAAATACGCAAACACTTAAAAATATTGCGAGTCCTGACTTTGATAAAAATACCTCGTTTGGAGAGGCGCACCGAAAAGAATCAGCAAAGTCCTCCGGTCTCCCCAAATTAGATCAGGATATTATTGATATTGAGACCCCCTATCTCGGACAGGCAATCCCGAAGGCAGAACTTGGATCTCCAGAATTCAGACTAGATAAACAGCCGCCGTCAAGGCCACGAAGCGAAAGAGAAAACTCCCACTCTCAAAAGGAAATCGAATGGCCTTGTATAAATTTTTGTGCTGAAGAACAGGATAATGATGGTGATGGTGATGTGAACAGGGATAGATTGCATAAAATATTTTCTCCAAATAATCATTTCAGAAAATGATTTGAATTTTTTAAAACTCTACTCCATGTAAATAAATTTTTTATGTTTAGTTTTTTTTTTATGTTTTACGAGATTTTTAATGAAATGTATTTGGATGGTGATGATGAGAAAAATATAAATTGATGACAAGATATAGGGCAGGATATAAAAAAGAAAATTGATGTGAAACAGTGATGAGTTATGTCAATTAATTTCTTTCTCTCAAGAAATTATAATAGAGGATAGTAACATATAGTATGAGGTAGATCACTGCGACAGCATCATCGATCCAGCCGAGAATCATGATATAATCTGGAATCAAATCCAGAGGGGATAGGATATATACAACCAATGCGAGTATATATAAAGAGCCCAAAACTCTTTTTAAGAAAAAAGTGAATCCCTCTCTTGTTGAAAGAGAGAAAATGAGCCGCCTCATTAAGTAAGGCGAGTCTTGTAAGACTTGATAAATCTAGAAAATTTGAGAAACTAAAAATGATATTTCAAGTATACTGTTCGAGGGTGTTTGGAAAAGCACTTGTTGTAGAACTTGATGTCCCTAATGACCTTTTTGGTTTCTAAATCATTTGGAGGAACGTCGCTCGTTGAAAAGTTGATAATGATCATATTTATATCTCTTCTGCATAAAGGGCACTGGAGTTTGTTTTTGTTTTTGCTTTCCCAAAACTCAATGAGACATTTTCCTTTACAAACATGTGAGTCAAGGAAAAAAAGGAAGAAAACCTACCACAAAAAATATGCCCACAAGTTGAACTGACTTCCCGTGTGATATCGCCAAAGCAAATGCAACAGCTATCTGATCCAATCCTAGGCGCTGCTTGCTCTTCTTGGTTTTCAGCAGGTGGCTTTCCGAACCCAAATAACTTCAGGATGGGAAGTTTATCAACACATTTTTCGATTATTTTTTCAATGATTTTGGTTTTCCACAAGATAATGGTATTACAGCATAAAAAGAACATTCCAAGCGTCAATGCTATGATAGCTTCAAAGCCAAAAACAAAGATGTTCCTTGTCGGAGAATTTTCTTCTTCTTCGATCGCTTCCATAATCGAAAATTAATTCTGATAAAAAGTTTTATACTTACTCTGAATTAATTTACAAATATGCCCTCCCCACCAAAATTTTATATAAATCCTTGGAACCCAGAACAGAAACTTTTTTTGTCTCTCTTTTCTTCAAACAAATCCAATCTCAATGAGGAACTTGCGGATTTTTCTTCAAGTTGAATTCTCAAAGGAAGAGAGAGAAGTTTCGGGGAAAATCGAAGCAACATTTGAGAAAAAAACCATTTTTACAAGCTAGGGACTTTGGAATTTTGGGCACCTCCAAGTTATTATGAATCTCCCCAGCATTCATACAAGGAGATTTTATTTTTCAGATGTTGAAAAAATAAACAGATAAATAGGATTTATTCAAATAAATTTGAAAAGAGGATGTCGCATTCAGCATTTAAAACTCCTCAAATGCATATTATTGGCAAGTTAGCCTACGCAGAGAACTTTGAGTGTTCGGGCTTGTACGCTAAATTCTATTTCAAAGCTGGAGCTAATTGGGCGCTACTCTCTGGAAGTGGATATTGTGAAACATTTTTATCTTATTTGAATACCGAGCAGGTTGCTCCTCTGGAACACCCTATTGATATAAATTACGCTGCAAAGTCAATTAGAGGCTGGCCGAGAATCCTTGTTGAGGTTTGGACTGTTGATAAAAACAAAAAATCTACGGTTGGAGGCTATGGAATAATTACAATTCCAACAGAAGGAGGATATCATAAACTGAAGGTTGACTGCTGGAGACCAGTTTCTGCATCAGGTGATAAAATTCTTGGAACATACCCCGAGCTCGAATTTAAGGATGTTATGGTCTCTTCACAAAGTCGTTATGGACTCACTTCTGAAACAACAGGAAGCGTTATCTTTGAGCTTGATGTTATTTTAAAGGACTTTCAATTACATGGAGTCCAGACAAAAGAAGAAAAGAGATAGTACGTAATTTTCACACTCAGAAACCAGACTTGGAAAAGTTTTTTTGACGATTATGAAATTTGGAATAGAAAAAAAGACTTGCTAATTTGATTGATATAGGTTCGACATTTTGAAATGAAATGGGAAAATGATTTCTTTTTGATTTTTATATTGTTTTCTTTATTTTGTAGATGTATTTCAAATTGTTTGAATCATTTCTTAATTGACCTAAACACTCTGGAAAAATTCACTCTCAAAAATTATAAAATCAGCTAGCCGAGATTAAATTATTGAACCTATCCTATCAAATTGATCAAAGCAATCGGAGAAGTTTTTTGGCCTGAGACCTTGAAAGTCTAAGAGTTACCCCGATCCTCAAGAAAATGAAAATTCATCTTGAGTTTTAAAGAAATCATTGTATTTTTTCTTAAATCTGAAAAAATTTCGATTTCAACCAAACTGGAGGAGATCATTCGTGAGAGAGGTGTTGTTGGAATTCTTTTAAAAAAAAAAGAATCTACCTTTTTATTAATGTTCAAAGACAATGGCTCTTTTATTCGAGATTGATCTGAAAGAAATTATAAACAAAATCACAGTATTATAAATTATTTGTTTAATTAGCATAGTCTAAAATGAACCAGAATTCTCCTGAAGAAAAGTCAAAAAAAGAGGTACCAGAAAACCTCTTCCTGAATCCAGTTGAACAGCTTGGTAACTAATAACAAAAGTAATTCTTCTTAACTTGCGGGATTAGAAAAGAAAATTCAAAGAACTGGAAGACCTGCAATCTTAATTAGATCAAAAAGATTTGAGATTCTTTCTCCCTATCAACAAAAGACGATGGAGGAAATGATATATTCGCTTCTTGATGCTGGTATCCAGAAGGCTAAGCTTTATGCAATTGATGTGACAAAAGAAGCCTATAATCAGTTGGCCGAAAAGCAGCCCCTTTTAAGAGATATGATTTGGTCCAAAATCCAGTCTTTTATTTCTCTGTTTCAAAAGCCTTCTCAAGTCAACGAGTTATGTAAAAAAATTCTTTTGGAAGCAAGCCCTCATCCAAGATTTAGCGAAATTTATTGTTGAAGAGGAAGATGATTATGTTGTAATCAGCAAGGTTGAAGAGAAAAAAGAAGAGCCTGATCCTTTGGAGGAGTTGGATAGAAAAATTACTTTTTTCGCTAAAATTTTGTTAGAAGTGACAACTTGAGCAAGAGTTCATATGTCTGCTTTGATGGATTAAAATCTCTGTAAGCACCTCGCTCTCGCTTAAAAATGATAATTTCTAGAAATATTTTGAAAAGATTGGATGGTGGGCCTGATGAACCATTGGCAGTAAGTGTTTTTCCAGTAACTCCAAATGATAAGGAATACAAATACTCCTTCAATTTGACTTCAAACTCATCTGAATCCTCCTCCTCAATTGGTATTAAAAATTGCATAACAACTTGAGATTGATATTTTTAGTGTACGCTCCAGAAATCAGCTCTATGGACCTGAGAATAATCAATTGTCATGCGACAGAGTTTTATCTTGTTGAGAATACTATTATCATTCAAGATAGTGAAGAAATTATCCAAGCTCAATTTTGCTAAATTTTAATCATTCATTATTCACTTTCCAAACAAACCTCCCGAAACTTTTCTTGTATTATCTAGATTTCTTTGATTTATTTGAAGTGAATCAGTAGTAAGAGTCATTTGTATTCATTATTTTTGATTGTTGATTCATGTCTTGATGTCTCCATAAATCTATTGAAAATTATGCTTTGAAAAAATGCCTTATTAAATCTGATTTACTTTGCCTTTAAAAGAAAGAAAGTATTTTTCAAATGATTCCTATAGAAATTTCGAAGAAAATGGAAGGGTTTTTCAACTGTACTCGACCCCATAAAATTTATTGCTAACTGTTGCAATGGAGTGGATGAGAATCTTTGTGTTTTTTTCATCGATAGTCATTTGGTTTTTCAAATAAAATCGAGCTCAGATCATCACCGATCAATCGATTTTCGGAGGAAGAATTATTTTCTAGGAGAATACAAGTTGCGCCTCTTTGATTTAGACCAATTTGTAATTTCACTTTTAATTCAGAAAATCTCATATATTTTATTTATCTTTTGAATGTCAGAATTAGGTATAACACCAGATCGACTTTTTCATGATCCTCAGTTACTGACACAATATTTGGAGGAGATAGCAATTGAGATCCAGACTCCATACGAGGAAAGAAACGAGCTGTTTAAAAATCAAGAAATCACAAGTACACATTTGAGTCCTTGCTTGTTCGAACCTTTATAAAATAGCTCAAGTGAAAGATATCATGGATGAAGTGAATAGAAAAGATGCACAATTAAAGCTATTGGTGGAATTCATTGGTATTTTTTTCAAGATTTGATCAGTAAAATTGGACATCGTTTTCCAAGGGCTTTTGATGGACAAGAGTGAGGAAAAGATGAGATCACAGATTGAAAAATTAGAGAAGCAAGAAGTTGAAATAAGCACTTTGAAAGAAGAGAATACAACAACGAAAGACGAGCTTCAGATGACTCGAGTACAAAATCATCTATTGAAATTTTCTAAATAGATTTCTAGCAATTGTATAAAGATCTAGAAGTAAAGGTGAAGGAGATGGAGTTTGTTCTGAATGAAACTGAGCAAAAATCCGAGGGAGATAAGCAGCATTTGATGGAAGCCTTGAATAAAATTCAAAGTTTGAGTGAAATCAAGGATAAATATGAAGTAGCTATATTTTTGAACTTGAGAGGGCTAAATTGCCAAGGACTTGGAAGAAAAAAGCGCTAAAAGCTCAAGAGTTTTTGACAAACTCAATGAAGAAAAGTCGGAACTTGAATTCAAGATTGAGACTCTGACTAGTAGACAAATCTCTATAATGACTGTATTTTGAGGATAATTTTAGAGGAAAAGAATCAACTTAAGAAAGAATTTGATCTTGCGAATCATAAAGCCGAAGAATTCGACAATTTATTGGTTGAATACAATAAATTGGATGTCAAATACGATAAACTGTCAAAAGAGTATGAATCGGAGAGAATAGAATTCAAGACAAAGAAAAATGGCATGCAAGCAGAAATAACCTTATTACAAGACAAAATTGAGAGCCTACAAGAAGAAGTGCTCAATCTCAAAAAAACTTCAATTCCAAAAATCATCAATAAACGGATCAGTTCAACAGATGATTCTCAAGAAAATAGTACTTTTAATTTTTTGAGTGAGTATGTCTAATTTGCAAAAAATAGAGAATTCTCGACTTTCGAATTTGGCAAGTAATTTACAGCCACTTGATTCAACCAATCAATCTTTAATGGAAGAATTTGTACTTGATAACCACAATCCACAAACGTCAAAGTAAGACTTGGAGCTTGCATTGAGAATAATCTTCTAGTATTGGCAACTTTGTTCCAGAGACGTATGACAACATCAGAGAAGGTCTCCCTGGTTCACCTACAAAACCCACTACTGTTGATCTAGAAGAAGAAGAAAGTAGGAGTAGGAGATTTTTGGAATAGGAAAAGTGATTAATTAATTTATTATTAGAGATCGAAGCAGAAACAGAACCGAAACTGGAATTAAAGATTACTTCTTGTTCTTCAATAAAAGCAGGTATAGGAGATTTTTTCCTCCTGAGAATAATATTTATTTTCAGATGCGACATCTCCTTCATTAAAAAGAAAAGACATTTTTGAAGAGTTCTTCTCATTGGTATTTTTTTATTCTGGAAACAATAAACTTATCAGAAATTGAAGAGTTTTCAAAGTGCATTGTTAAATTCCCCATATTTTGATGATCTTGCTGGAACAGATTCAAAAAGCTTATATGATGAAGTTGTTAAAAAAGGAATACCTTTCCATAAAGTAGGACACCTGAACAACTTTTTATTAATTTGAAAGTGGTACACATGGATAGTGGCAAGATTAGCACATATACATCAGGAGGAGATTTTACCTCAAATGTCGGGATGGATTGGAGGCCAAAAGAAGAAATAGATTTATTGAATTGAATAGCAATTTCTCAATGTACACAGGATTTCTTTTGTAAAATAGATTAATTTGAGATGTTTATAAAAATAAAAGTCTGTTGATATTTTCATTATTTTAATTTGAATTAAATAAATTAACATCATAATTTTCGTTAGAAAGTCAAAAAATGGGCAATAACATTCCCTCTTGTGTCAGCTGCCAAAGCTGTCAAAAAAGCCACAGAGCTCATGAAATAAATCTTGCAGTAGACATTGTTTCCATGTCTTTTCTAAGCTCTTAGGGTGACCACGCAGACAATATGAACAGCACCGGAACAATAAGAAGGAGAGATAAATACATGAACCAGGCATCAAGTAAAATTGGTTTTGTTTTCCTCAGAAAATTGATTTATGAAAGGTCAAGAGGAAATTAGCGCAATAAAGATTCAATCCATGTGGCGAGGTGCAAAAACTCGAGCTGAATACGAGCGAGTAAGAATAAACTCGAATTTCCAATACTAACCGTATCCCAGATGAAAAGTGGACACAATGTAAGCAACGGACTTGGTCGATCAGAATCCCACCGTCGCGAAAAGCGATCGCCCTATGTATATAACAGTGGCGCTGTCTACGATGGAGAGTGGATTGGCAACTCTCGTGATGGCTATGGCATTCAAGTATGGCCTGATGGAGCTAAATATGAAGGTGAATGGAGAAATAATAAAGCCAACGGAAAAGGAAAATTCTTCCATGTCGACGGTGATGTCTACGATGGTAGGAATTGATTTCTTCGAAGCGCATAGCTAATAACTTTAGGACAATGGAAAGATGATAAGGCCAATGGATATGGAGTTTATATGCATGTGAACGGAGCAAAATATGAAGGTCAATGGAGAGAAGATTTGCAAGACGGATTCGGAATTGAAATTTGGACCGACGGCTCAAGATACGAGGGATATTATAAGTTTGGTAAAAAGGATGGACGAGGTAAAAATTGTCATTTGAGATCTCACTCACAATTTTAGGAAACTATATTTGGAATGATGGCTCCCAGTATCAAGGAGATTGGAAAGAAAATAAGATTACTGGATTTGGTATTTATACCTGGTTAGACGGCAGAAGATATGAGGGATCTTGGTTAAACAACAATATGCATGATAGAGGCGTCTACACTTGGGCTGATGGCCGTAAATATGAAGGCGAGTACATAAATGACAAGAAGGACGGTTACGGAGTATATACCTGGGCCGATGGAAGAAAATACCAAGGCTACTGGCTGAATGGAAAGCAACATGGCATAGGAAAGTACATTTCTCTGGACGGAGGTGTGAAATGGGGAATGTGGGAAAATGGCAAGAGAAAAGACTGGCTCGAGCCTGAAGACGATAATAAGGTTTTTAGATTCAGAGATAGCAGCCCAGTGCCCAATCCTCTCGATGAAATTCTCAGGAATATTAAGCTTGGAAAAGTTAAACCAAGTGCCCAAATTACAGATACCACCCTTGTCGTTGACTAAATACAAGATGGACATTTTTTTCTAACTTTGTTGAGATTATTATTTATTTATTCTGTTAGTTTTTACATAAATATTTTTTTCTTGTAATTTTAATCATCATCATCATGCCTAGACTTGAAAAATTTTCGGCTCATTGATGTAGATAAAAAATAATTTTGAATTAGAGGAGAAATCAGAAATCAATAATAAAACTCTTTAAATTTGTGAATTTAAAAAAACCAATTTTATATAAAAACTAGAATTGATGTCTCGACATAGAGAATCCGATATCGAGTGTTTCCTGATTGTGATTCTGATTGGAGTGGCTTTGACCTGGGCCATTTCGTACTATATAAAGAAGGAGGAGCGCAAGAAGAAAAACTTGAACCGCCAGTCAAAGATATTGATAACAGGAGCCTGCAAAGGAATCGGAAGAGAACTGGCCCTTTTGTTTGCACGCCGACACAACTGTCACATCGTTGTTTTCGACTCTGAAAAGCAATTGGCTGATGGACTCTGTAACCCTTTTTCTCCGACATATAGATTAATAATTGTATAAAGTGGCGGACATTACCAAGTTTGGAGCCAAGGGCTATTTTTACCAATGTGATTTCAAAGACAGCAACACTGTCATGAAAGCTTTGGCTCAAACTCTCGCAGAACTCAATAGCATCGATTTATTCGTACGACTTCCTTGAATTGCCATCATTCTCATAATCTCGATAAATAGATTAACACTGGAGGTTTGGCATTGGAGAAACCTTTTGAAGAATACTGTCATGAAGAGCTTGCTGCAATCATCGAAATTAATTTGCTTTCACCAACTATTATGATTAAAGAATTGTTGACAATCATGAAGGCTCAGAAATCAGGACATATTGTGGATGTGCCCTCTATGACTGAAGAATTCCGCAGCCCCGACATTTTCACTTATTGCGGAGTGAAAGCTGCGATCATCAAGATGCTTCAAGCCTTCCAAAATGGTAGAACTTTTTTGAAAAAGAATTATTATTAATTTTTTTGCAGAATTAAAAGTCACTCACCCCAACATTGCAATCACCGTTGTCAGACCAACAATTGTCGTTGCTAAACCTATTCAAAATCACGTCTCCCGCTATGAGTAATTAATTGAGAGTTTTTCCCCTGGTTTAATTGTTGTGTTTTTAGTATCGTGGAATATGCTCGAAAAATTTATGATGGAATTATGAACGAAGCTTCTGAAGTTAGTTAAGTTGATATGATAATTTTATAACAATACATCTATACTTTACTACTCTCTCGCTATCTTAAAATATACATAAATATATAAGTTGGATGGATAATTCTCCCAGAAACAATTGAGATCTATGTATGATTTCATATTTGTTTGATTGATTCAAAAGTTTTTCTTCTCATAAAGGGCAAAAATACAGGTTTACTTGTATAATTTTGCAATTGATTGAAAGATTATCAAAATGTATAGAATGTATAGATTTTATAACAATAATAGACATAAGAGGGTTTGGTCAAAATTGAGAGGAATTTAGTTAGTTAGTAGAGCATGGTCTTTTTTTCAGATGGAGGGAAGATATTCTTTCTCTTTTTGGTGGCAGAGGCAGAAGCAGTGCCTCCAGGAGTTTCAGAAAGACGAGCCTTTCTCACAGCTCCCTTCTTCACCAAGAATTCATAAAAGTTCAATTTTCTAGCTCCAGTTTCTTCAATACCACTTTGAATAATTGCTTTCACTTTCTATACAAAGAGGGGAGTGAGATTTTTAGTTTTTTAAAAAGAAAGTACCTTGTATAAGAAATAGAGAGCCTTGAACTTACTGGAAGTTTCTAATCTAAAGCCGTAGAAGTCAACGATGTAGGTGTTGTTTCTGTTGAAGTTGAAGGAGAGATTGATCTTTCCTTTGGGGACTTGGAGATTGGCAAGATCAGCCCGTCTGTCGGTTGAATGGCTGTTTTCTGCAAGTCGGGCATTAACACCATCAACATTGATAGAAACAAGGAATTCGTTAGATTCCAAGAATTCACTGAGTTTCATAAAGAAGATTTCTTTATTATCACTAGGCTGATTAATAAGGATGGGACTAAAGTTTTGTTCAGATTGAGGAACGCTATTTTGATGAGAATCTCTTGGCATATACATCGACTTGCTATCTTGATATCTGCTCTTATCTAATTGGAATATAAGGGTTGAAGAAAAATGCAAGATTTGGTACCTTTTTGAGGAGTCAGGGTTCCTCTTGGACGATTTTGGAAAGTGATGATTTGCTTTTCAGCTTCGAACTTGAGTTCATCGAAATAACTGGAGCCAAATTCTTTGAGTTGGGCGCAGCGGATTTGATGGATTTTGTTGATTTCGTTTTGGTATTCAAAGATGCTGACAACAATTTCAGGGTCAAGGTTGACAATGATGTCATTGATTTCAATTTTTGTTTGGAATAAAAGGCCTTGAGCAGATGAAGGCCTGGCTTCGATTTTGCAGACGACATCATTTTTGAGTTGCAAAAGCAAGAGATCAACACTATGCTTTGGAGCGGATTTCTGCAACTCCTTTTCGATTCCAGCTTTCAAAAGGTTAACACCGGAAGAGGGCTGGCCTTGGACTTGGCCCTGCAAAGCATGAGGATCGGTACCAACTTGAGGAGGGTTTCCTTCCTTTGGTTGTCTGAAGATCTGTCCAAATCTCGAGGGTTGAGCAGTTCCTTGGGTTGTTGCGGTGTTTGGATTAAATTGCTGACTTTGTGCGTTAATAGGAACAGCCAAAGTGCCCATGGTGTTTTGTTGAGGAGTTCCTCCCCTATTGACATTGTCCATAAGAGGAGTTGAAGTTGCAAGGTTTGCCTTTTTATAATCATCATCTAGGGATAAGAATTAGCCAAATTAAAAAAAAAAAATATATACTTCCAATAACACGGAGCATGGCTTGCTGGAGTAAAGGAGATTGTTTGCTTTTGTTGAGTGATCCCTCAGCGGTGGAAGCATTTTGCCCTTGCTTAGCAGCTTCTTCGAAGATTTTCTTTTGTTTTTCGCTCTGACAGAGGAAGACTCTAATGTTGCTGACCTGTAAGGTGGCCATATTGCTATCTTTCCAATCGTAGTTTTTCAAGAGATTAATATGACTTTGGTCTATTCTCAGGACAAGGAAATTCTTTCCATTATTCTTTTTGGCAGTGACATTGATATTGTAAATATTACAAAAAACCATGGCCAAAATATCTTTGGTCTTGTTGAGCATATCGGAGACCTTTTGCTTTTTGAGCAGTTCCAAAGTGTTTGGCTTATCCTTTTTCTTGGCATCGTCTTCATAAAAGATCTTTTTAGATAATGCCTGAATTGCTGAAGCGTTTTTGAACTCTCCTGGTGCTTGTATTCCTGAATAATCTTGCTGACCCAATGTCTCTTTTTTCCAGTTTTCGAGTCTTTTAATCCAAGATGCTTTTGCATATTCCTCTTTAAGTTCGGGTATCATTTCAGTTCTTCCCTCTTCAACCAATTTCTTAACTCTTAAATACCACAATATTGATTTCCACCATTCCCTTAAAACAAGTTGTCTGGTTTGTTTGTTGGCAGGATAAGAGCTTCTGAGATTGGAGAGTTCGCCTCTAAGGATTGGACGAACATTTGGTTTAAAATCTTCAAGATGCTTCCATAACTTGAAATGTTGGAAGTAAGAGACGACATCGAGAATATCTTCAATGATATCAGGCTTGATATCGAAAAACACATTGTAAATTGTGCTGTTGAGCAAGATGAAATTCTGTCTCAGATTCTTGTCATTTTTCAAGTTGGAAGCGATTGTGTAGTGGAATTCTGTTCTTTCAATTTTAAAGACCGTGAATTTATAAGCATCATCATGAGTGAAATATCTAGGAAAGAGAATGAGACGGGATTTTCTTTTTTCAAAAAAGTTACTGGGTCATCAGCTCTTTGAGCTCAAGAGGTGGGATAGCTTCGAAAATACCCTGCTCGGACTTCAAAGTGTTTTCATAAAGAGAGTAGGGCACGTACATTTCTGAAGCTGAATTCATGTAAACTTCGATATTATTGATTAACAATTGTTGATCCAACTTTTTTCTTTCCTTGGAAGTTTTCCAGAAATCTTCGACAACTTTTCTTTCAGTGTTAAAATAACCCAAGGCCTGGGAATCTTTGGAAGCTGGAATGAACACATCCATGTTTGGTTGAGAATGAAGTAGAATTGACTTGGAAATGTGAGAAAACATTGATTGAAAAATGGAGTACTTCGATGATGAAGCCAAAAGAGATGGGATGACGAGGGACAAGCTGATCATCTTCATATCTGATATGAATTCTTTTACAAACAACTCTGAGATAAGTCAAGAATTCCAAGCCCAATAAGATGCTAAAGATATCTTTTTTCTCATTTGGCAAGTTTTGCTTGAAAGTATCATAAGCTTCTTTTTTGCTTTTTTGCTCGCCTAATTTTGCAGTTTTAATTTTTGAAAAAAGGATTTCTGAATGGTACCTCTAGGGCCTCCTTCTTGGGTGGTCTGCTTGTATAATCTTTTGATTTCGTTATCACGATCCAAGAAGCTTGGCATATCTTGTCTTCTGTGTTCTGGAAGATTTGAATTTCCTTGTTGCTTTTGATAATCGTCAAGTTTGTTTGCAAGCTTTAAAAAGTTTTCTTTGTTTTCAACATAATTCTATGGGAGTTAGTTTGATGTGTATCTCTTTCAGAGTACGTTTCTGGTTTTAAGTTCATGGAAATTGGGTCCCAAGATGATCAACAAATCTTCCAAGACTATTTCCTGCTTGGTCCAGTCAATGTAGTTGAGCTACAAGTGGGTTATCAAGAAGGTGTTTTGTGAGCTTTACATCAATCGTGATATTCCCGATGATACCTGCCTTTAAGAAAACTGGAGATCTCATCATAAGAAGATGGTCATTGATTTTATCTGGACGAAAAGTGAGGTTCCTCAACTTGAGACTTCCACTAAGAAGCCCAAGCTTCAATTGGTCTTGGTTGAACCCATAAAGGTATTCTCCCAAGTACTGATTTATGTACTGAAAGAGCTGTCCTTTGATCATAGTAAGAAGGGATATAGATTATTTTTTAAAAATATCGACTGCTTGCTCCAATTTACGTTTTGGATTTGAAAGTTTTATTCTTTCAATTTGATTCTCTTGATATGATGACGAAGCATTTTTTGACAAGATTTTTGAGAAAAAAAACCTCTCCCTTGCTCGGTAAAAAAATCCATTTGCTATGGAGACATGAATGTTTGGGAAAGTGAGAGAATAGGTCATTTTTACAAAGAATATCAATTAACTAGCAGGGAAAAATCAATTAACTCTGATAGATATGAAAAAAATTTGAATTTTTGTATTAAGAATTAAATTTTTTGCCCTCAAAGTGAGGAGGGAAATAAGTCAATTCATTGAGTGGATGATTTTTTTTGTGCTTAAAAAGAAAAATCAACTCAAAAAAGATTCTTCTTTTTCCTCACCTCAGAACCGCCTGAAATGATGAGGATGCAAAGAGGTAATTTTTTTGAATATTTCATTTGGAGCAGATTTTAATAAGATGGTTTGATCAAAATTCGAGTTTATATTGAAAATTCGCATTTTGGTACTTAATAATTGGAAATAATAAAGGTTTATTTTTGAGAGAGAGACTAGAATGTTTAAGTTGTTTTCATCAAAGAAACTGAGTCAAGAAACGATCGCTAAATATGAAAAGCAAGGTTATAACAAGCATCTTATAACACAGGCATGGGAGGCATGTCAAGGGAGCGAGTCCAAGATGGCAAAAACGCTTGAATCTTTACAGTAGAATTTATTCAACTCTAAAATAACTTGAAGTCAGCAGAACTTGAAGATGTTACAAGAAGCAACAACTTCGCCTTCTCCTTATCGCCAGGCAAGTTTAATCATTCAAAATCGAGATTCAATGAAGTTCCTAGGTGTCTCCAGGAGTTTACAAGTTTAGAGGAGAAGACACAGATTTAAATAAAGCACTTGAAAATTCTCTGAAAGATCAAGCTGATAAAATCTATGTCTATGAACCTTTGAACCCTGAACAGAGAATAAGACCAGCAGGCTCACCTGTTGGATTAAAGAATATTGGGAATAGTAATGAAATGACAATGCCAAATACTAAATATTTCATTCAGCTTGTTATGTGAATTCATTGTTCCAGACTTATTTTATGAGCGAGAAATTTGTCGCAGCAATCCTTCAGTATGATCCAGAAGTGATGTTTTTAGAAGATTATATGACTGCTTCGGAATCAAAGTAAGTGAGATTTTGGGGTTCAAGATGGTTGAGAATCTTTTAGCAAAACTGACAAAGATGTGAAAAAGATAAGAGTTGAGGCATCTATAAAACTTGTGAAGAATTTACAAAGGTTGTTTGCACTCATGATCAAAAGTCACAAAAGGTACGTCGATCCTACTGAAGTTCTAAACTCAGTTGTTGACGATTTGGGTCAAAAAATTCCCATTGGGGATCAAAAAGATATTACAGAGTATCATCTGAATTTCCTTTCAAGAATTGAAGAGGCATTTTATTATCAAGAAAAGTTTTTAAAAGCAACACATGGGAATAATTCTCCGTCTTCAATTCCTATTCAGGATCTTCCTACGAGTTTTATGAATTTGAGTATGAGCCTTTCAAGATCTAGTAGCGTTTATCAGACTGATGTCTCACTCCCAAGTTTGCAATCTCAAGAGAATTCTTTGATTTCAAAACACTTTTTTGGAAGGATGAAGCAGTCTATGACTTTTGTCCAAGATGGTGAAGAGGCTGTTGAGAATAAAGATTTGATATTTGGTCCGATCATAATTGATGTGGCAGCTAAAAATTTATATACTGCTATTGAACAATATTGCAACTTCACGATTGATGATTATCGCACTCCAAATGGAGAAGTGACAAAGGGAGAAGGGAAATTATGGATATCAAAGCCGCCAGAGTTACTTTTTGTGCAATTGAATAGAGTTGTTTTTGATAAAGCCACTGGAAGGCCAGTCAAAATAAATGATCCTTTTAATTTTGAAAAAGAGATTTATTTGGATCGTTTCATGATTGAGTATAAAGATGAAGCATTAAAAATAAATCAGCATATTGCCGATTTAAAAGCAGAGCTTGAGCAAAAGGAAAATTTGCTTCAAAAGATAATGAGTAATGCTGAATCGAATAAGCTTGATATCATAAAGATTTTGGATATCACAGGAGACTTTCTGAAGAAACAAATTGCCTCTGATATTTCTCAGTCAGTGATAATGCAACCAGATTCACCCTTGGTTGGACAAATTGATGATCCAGAAAGAATAAATATTGCTATTGACATTGTATTGAAATACAAACAAAGCCTTGAAGATAAAATTGAAGATTTGAGAAAGACCATTTCGGCTATAAAGAATACAATTGATACATTATGGGGAAGGTTGAATAAGCACAAATATCATCTTGTCTCGATTTTGGTGCATGATGGACATGCCGGAAGCGGACATTATTATTCTTTTAACCGAGAACCTTTCAAGGATACTTGGAAAAAGTTTAATGACTTTACTGTTTCAGATGAAAAAGAAGAGATAGTGATGACTGAATCTTTAGGTGGATATGAAAACGCAAGCGCTTACAGTCTTGTGTATATTTCAGACGAAGCTGCAAAGGAAGAGATCTATGCAAAGCCACAGAAAGCAATTGATCTTATTAAAGGTGAAGAAAGTGAGGTTCCTATCGAAAAGCAGCACTACTCAAGATATTTATCATCAGCTTTAAATCAGGAAATCTTGATCGATAACCTTAATTTCCGTGATGAAGTTGAGGAATTCCGATTTAATGCATTCTCCAAATCTGTGGTGGATCTTTACAAGCAGAGGTATGATATGGTTACCAAAGCATTGCAAAGCAAAACAGCCAAATACCCTCCCACCTATCTCAACTCGTTTGGAAGCTTTTTGAGATATGATCCTTATTTCGAGTATTTGTTGAAATGGTACATCCTTGACACTTCTCTGCAAGACATCCAAAAAGCCAGCGACAATGATAAAACAAAGGATTTCTCTCTGAGAACATTAAGAAACCATCCAACATTACTTCAAAAACTTTACAATCTCTTGATAAACTTGCCAAAACCATTCCTCTTGGAGAAGCTTGTGTTAACTTCGCAAGAAGAGAATCAACTCGAGTGCAAGATTGCAGAATATATGATTGAAGTTCCAATAATGATCTACACCAAATTCTTGATCTCAGCTTTTATCAACAATAAATGGCAAGATGCTTGCTATGCTACGAAAATGCTGTTTGAAGTAAGTCTCATTTGTGATATGAAAAATTCAATTTAAAAAAGCTTGAGAAAAACCCTCAATCATACATATACAAACTTGTCAAGGACATCATCAAAGTAAATTGCCTCAAAATGAGCCTAATCGCTGAAGAAGAAATGAAAAATGGGCACATTGAAAAAGTACTTACGATTTAGGGGATCATAATTAAATTCTCACTAGGGCGTTGAGACTATGAGATATTTGACAGCCTTCACAAAAGGTCTTCTTCGACCCGAGGATACTCATGTTTCCCAAATCAAAACAATCCTTTTTGATGGTCTTGAAGATTCCAGAGCGAATGTTTCTGAAGTTGATTTTAACAGATTGAAAGAAGAAGTGAATAATTATGTAAAAGCACCACACAATATGGATGAGCTTGACAAAGTCATTGAAACTTATTCACCCGGGGTGAGTTTAAACTTATGATGGGACCTAATTAATGTATGATAGGAGTTATCTATTGAGTTACAAAATCTTGTTAACGATAATCTTTATGGTTGGAAGGACATTAATGAAGAATCCTACTCTAATCAAATCAAACGTCTTGTTGATAATTTCAGAGACGAATTAAAGGTACTACTTATTTGGGTTGAGAGAAATTTAATTAAAAACATTAGCTGTTTGTATCATTCCATAATGCTCTTTATGCAAATAAGGCTATTTGGAGAAAAGAAGATAGAAGAAGAACAGGCTATATGTTTTGCTGATTATATTTTTTTTAAGAAACTGATGGAATTACACAAATAATATTTTATACAAATGAAAAAATAAATATACATTACTATTTGTAGAGTTTTATGTTGTATGGAGTAAAATTGTTAAAAGAGATCCCTTTCTCGATCCACTATTCCTTTTTTATCTCCAACAGAGTTTTCAAGAATTTCTTTTTTGCGCTGATTATATATATCTCGGTAGGAATCTTTCTTTTTAGATGCGCTGACTGATCTTGGGATAATTTTTTTGAGATTTGGGTTGGATGCAAAACTCTCAAGATCTCCTCTAGATGGTTTCTCTTTCGTTGAGAGTAAGCTAGAAATTTTCTGCCCTTCTAGACTATGACTTTTATTCAGTCTAGCCTCAGGAATGAGGTCATTTTTGACATCAATCAAAAGTTTTGGTTGAATTATTTGTTTTTTAATACTCAAAAGAGGAACCTGTTTGGTGGCAGATTCAAACGCGTCAAGATCTTCTTGTGCTGGAAGAGAAGCAGTGAAATTTTTGGGAGACTGGAAATCTTGAATATTTTGTGAATGGGGAGTTGTATTTGAGAAATCAGATTGCATTTCGACTTTTTGGAGATGTATAGTTTTGGTTTTGGTAGACATTCTGATTTTATCTAAGGCTTTAAAGTAGTTGATGAGAAGCTTGTTGTATCTGTTTACAAGCTCAGTTGATTGCAGAGAAGATTGAAGAGTGTCAATATGCTTGTCTATGAGCATTTCAATCATCTGGAAGTCTTCTGTTGCCAGTTTTCCTTCAAGTTCGATTTTAATTGTGTTGAGCGCTTCGTCGTCGAGTGGATTGTAGCTTGATAAGATGCTCTGGTATTCTTTGTCGTCTTTTGTGATGAAAGTGCAAATACCTGAATCATCATCACCAAAGGTTTCTGTCGGATTCCTGCTGTTTTTTGTGCTTTCAGGGCGTTTGCTGATATCAAGTTCCTTGAGAGAGCTACTTTTCTCAATGAGCTTGATCGCTTCTTCTTCAGTCTTCAAACTTTCTTGAGCTTCAAGTTGGAGAGATAATTCATCATTTCTCTTTCTAAGGGCAAAATTTTGACATTCTAATCTGGAAATGATTTTTTGAAGTTCCAGGATTTGAGTATTTTGCTGACTGTACTGGATCCTTTCTTGGCTGTCAGGGGCTGTATTTTCCTTGATATTTTGTTGCAATTTGCCAAATCTCTCGATGAGTTCGATATTTTTACTCATGAGAAAATCTTTTTCTCTGGTGTCTTTTTCATATTTCTCATTCAGGTAATTGACCAATTGAACCTGCTCTTGGTACATTTGCTTGTAAGTTTTTTCGCCTTCCTTTGAAGCGACTAGTTCATTTTTGAGAAAATCCAGTTTTTCGCGTAGTTCATCTACTTCCTTCGACGCTTTTGGGCTGCTTTTGGCAATTTCAGGTTTTTTAGGAAGTTTATTTTGTTTTTCAGAAGCTTTGACAGCAGTAGCAAGTTCTTTATTCTCTTTTTGCAGGGTACAATAGTTTTTATTCAAGTTTTTTAATTGTTCTTCATACCTTTTGGCAAGGTTGAGATTTTTATTTTTCAATTCTTCGCAGTCTTTAAACTTGACGCTGAGATCTTCATACTTGCGAACAACTTTCTCAAGTTGGAGTTTGGTAGCAATGTTATCATGCTGCAGCTTTTCAAGTTGCTCTCTCAAAGCGCTGTCTGAAGGAGTGCCTTGAACTTTTGTAATGTCGAAATAAGCCACTTTGGGTTGTCGCGGGAGGGATTGAGCAAATTGAATGTTTTGTTCTTCAATTGAATGATCAATTTCCGAAGGTGAAAGCCTGGACTTGAGACTATTTTGTTCGCTCCAAGATGTTTTTGTGTTGACTGGAAGAGATTTCTGGCTCCAATAATCCTTTTGAGGAGAAGAATCTATTTTATTTTTCGAGAGCATCGACTCGTTTTCTTCCTTTGTACTTAGGAGCAGGCTTCGAGCCAGTATTTTTTCAGTGGAAGAAAAGCCTTTGCTATCTCGGAGACCATGTCCGAAATGAGCATTCTGATGGAGATTTTTGGTGATATTATGCACTTGCACTTCATAATCATCTGCTGTTTCGAGCGTATAACCTTGAGACCTTGTTGAGCTGGCTGCGAATCTCTGAACATAATTTGAAATATCTACCTCGGCTACGCTATGATAATGATCGCTTGCTGGAGTGCCTCGACCTGCATTTTCAAAACTACTGAATTCCATGTCACCTAAAACTTTGAATAAAATCCTGTTTATTCAGAAATTAAACTCTAAATTGATACTATCAAGTTTAAATTCACATAATTAGACTATCTGGGCATCTATGAATGTTGCTTGAGAAATCATGCTATATGGAGATAAAACTCCTTTGTCGTTGAAAGAGGTCATAGATTTCGCATTTGAATTAATTGATCTCTTTCTTTATCTGTTCATTTATTTTCAGAGTGTTGATTGCTCTCGAAAGAATGATATAAAAATCGCACTTGATATAGGAATATCTAGGTTTTTTTAAAAGTAAAAATTAGGAACCAAGTCAAATAAATTACGACTCTCTTATTGAAATGATTTACAGAAGGATGTTTTTCTGAGGTGTAATTCAATTTTGGGGAACATCATAACAATAAAAAAATTTTTTCACCTCAAATGTTGAAAAATGATAAAAAAGCACTTTTTACAAAATCTGCAATTTATCTTCAATTTTGAACAAAGAAACGTGGAAAAAAATTTCCGAAAAATTTTCTATCAAAGCAGAACATCAGTGACATTTGTGAGAATTTTAATTGGAAAAATCTTTAAAAAGCTCTTCAAAAAATTTTTACTTTTTTTTTGTCTTAATGTGGATTTTCAGTAAAATTTTTCAAGACTTTTTTTTCTCCTCAATTTTTTTGGAAAACAATGGAACAGGCCGGATTTACCCGGAGTGTTCGATTTGTCTGTCTTTCCAGATTTCTCAATTTTTCCCTGAAAGCTTTTGAAAAAGACTTTTTGCAGTGATTTCCCTAAATCTCAAAGTCTCTTCAGTTTAGCCAAATCTTGTCTAAAGCTGGAATTTTTATGAATTTTGACTAAAACTTTTTGACACTTTTAGACGAAATTTTTTCATAATTTTTCCAAATAATTTCAAATTGGAACAAGCACCTTGAGGTTGAAAATCAATTTTTATTCAAGTTACTGAAATCATTAGTTGTGTTCCAATGGTTATACCTTCCATCTTGCCTTTACAATTTGATATCTTTCCCAGTCAGAAATATCACCAGAAGGCCTTGGAGCCTCTCCACTCAACTTATTCCTGAAATCAGCCTTAATCCTCTTCGTGGAGCTAAATCCTCTCTAAAATTTCTGCATTCGCTGTGGGAAAAGTGACATAAATTTCAATTAATTTTATTATAGCCTCAAATCCACGTTTAAAAAAAACTTCTGTCAAGAGAGGATAAAGATCACCTTCCCTTTTTCTTGAGATGAAACTCTTCAAATTTGAAAATTCTGAATTCTTCCGTTCTTTCGGAACAAGCAAAATAAGCTCGTTATTTTTTGAAAGATAATGCGAAGGAAAAATTTTTGGAAAATGAAATTTTGTCTAAAGGAGGGAAAAAAAAATCTTTTTGAAAAATGAAATTCTGACTAAAAGTCTAAAACCTTAGGAAAATCACTGACTTTTTCCTCTTGGATTTCTGTATTTTTTATTAGAATTTTTTTTTGTAAACAAAAAAAAATGAAAAAAACTTTTCTCAAAAGCAAAACCTCCTATTTGGGATTTGATCACAATCAATCATTAAACTATCAGAAAACCTTGTTATTCTCGAAAAATATCGAGGAAAAAAAAATACTTGGAGGGTTTGTCGGGATTTTCGAGCCTGCAAATTCTGGATTTCACTGTAGACCTGTCCTGATTTTGCAAGGCCTCAAATTCCGAACCCTGAAATGGAAATCATGGATTCAGAATTTGGTGCAAGAAATTTTTCCATCGAGGTCATTTCGGAAAATTTTCTTTGGCTCAAAGGAAAAGACTGAAAATACAGAGATCCTGTAAAAATACGAACATTGAAAAAAGTTCTGGCGAATTCGTTATCAAAACCTTTTTTGGTTTGAAATTTGAGAAAAAGTTTCAAGGTTTTTTGTAAAGTCAGCTAAAGATAAAGAAAATAATTAATAAAGTAATTAACGCAAGTTACTTCTTTTGACTAGAAAATGTTCAATACATTGAGCAGTAACGAGATTGTTCCTAAAGGGAAGAAGGTCTTACCTCAGTCAACACAACATCGCCAAGCCCATTTTGACTTTAAGGACTCAAAGGCTGTTTCAAACTCTCAGTATGAGTCAGTTACAAATTATTTTTACACTCCAAAAGAAAGAGTTCCTAATGACTTGAAGAGAGACTATTCGAATGCCTCTCAGGTCAACTTGGCACAATCAAAGAACATTGATCCAAGATTGCATTATGCATCTGAAACCAAGGCACAGTTTACTCAGCCAGAAAATCCTCAAAGATCCAAGCAAGTGAGAGATAAAACAGATTTGCTCAAATCCAATTATAATCTGGGAGAAGACAAGATTGGATATTCAACAACCAACTCGGATCACTTTTATGATAAATCACAAATGAGGGTGGCAGACCCAAGATTAAAGAAACCTGAAAGATACGATATTGTTACAAATAAATTGATCCCACAGGAAGTTATAAGTAAATCATCTAATTTCGATTTTTGGAATCAAGACCGAATGAAGAATAGAACTTCAAATAACGTCACAGACCATCCCATGTATGGAGTCAAAATTGATCCAATTACAAATAGAATTCTGCCCACTTCTAAAAATTATATGTATCCTTCTCAAAGATAATAAATACTGTGAAGAAAACTTTTTTATGCATAATAGTCCGATCTCATGTGTAGCAATATTTTTTTAAACATTGTGTTATTTTAAAATTCTCACCACATTTATCATCTCTTTTTGATTTTGAATCCAAAAATTTAGAATTGAGAGTTTAATCTTTAGGAGGAAAAAAAGAAGCTACAAACAAAATTACATAAATGATATATATTCTCATTCATATTGATTTTTATTCCATAGCAAAGTCAAATGGCAAGGAATTGGATAGTGGAAAAGAATCCTCGATCAATTGAATAACAACTGCAACAAAAAAAATTATTATCAATCAAATATGTGATATCTGATTTCTATGATTTATTATTTATTGTAATTGTAAGCATATTTATTAGAATATGCAACAGGCCAAGATCCTCTTCTTTTTAATTCGAGTCTGACAGAGACATTTTTCGTTGTATTAACATCAGGAACGATTTCTATAGAAAGAAATTAAAACAATGGTGTCACGGCGAGGAAAAACTATACCTTGATTCTGAAGGACTTTCTTCAAAGGCACAATGACAAGGAAAATAAAGACGAGAGCAACCAAGAGGAAAGCAGCTAAAACTGCAGTCTAGAAGCACGTTATTTAACGAGATGAGAATCAAATGGTACTTTATTTTGGATATTTGAGACGGTAAGTATTTCATTGAAGAACCACTGAAGATCAAGGAACGAAAACAAGTAACCAACAATTCCGCCAACTAATATGCCCAAAATGAAAAGCATTCCAGTTTGACTTTTGAAATAAAATAATTTTAAAAATATTTGTCAGATCTCAGATCGAATTACACTTTACTCTATTCACGGCGTCGAATATTCCCTCTGGGGGAAAATGAGATCCTTTTCAATATTGAACACGGATAAAGGAAATTTTTCGGGTATCATAAGATGGACATTTTATACGATATTGAATACTCAACAAGGAGACAGAGATTATGAGGAGAGGATTCAAATATTTTAGATTGGAACCAATAATATGCACAATAAGGCGTTTCATATTCACAATAATTATATGAATTCATTAAATTGTTTAAGAACAGCATCCAGAAGCTTCTTTCTTGCTGGCATCATCATTTAAAACTTTTTGAAGTTTTTGGTTTGCGTCAATAGGTTTAATTTCGACAGCAGACTGTTTTCCTCTAGCAAAGAGTCTATCTTTAATGTCTTTAGTAATAGAGTAGAAAGTTTCATTTATGTGAATGTCTTTTTTGGAGCTTGTTTCGAAAAACGGCATTCCATAGCTATCAGCAAGCTGTTTTCCTTCATCGTAATTTACAGTTCTGTTGGGCACATCGCACTTTGTGGCGACGAGAGTCATACAGACGTTTTCGTTGGCGTGTTGTTTTATTTGTCTCATCCAGGATTCGATATTTTGGAAAGATTCTCTATCATCGACCGCATAAGCTAAAATTATTCCCATTGCTCCTTTATAGTAAGTTTGAGTGATTGTTTTGAATCTTTCTTGGCCGGCAGTGTCCCAGATTTGAATTTTAATTTTCTTATCATCAACTTCGATAGTCTTCATCTTGAAATCAATACCTAAAAAATATTAGGATCTCCAATTGGACGATTTCTACCAATGGTGGGCAAGTGTGAGCTTGCGAAACTATTCTCACTAAAACGAAGAAGTAAGCATGTTTTTCCGACTCCAGAGTCTCCAATGATGAGAATTTTAGCCAAAAGGTCATATGAGTTTGCTGTTTTAGACATGAGTGGGTTGCTCGATTTTAATTTAGTATTTGCAATATAAAATTTGAGCTGTCAGTCTTGATTAATATTAACGCGACGCGCAAATCTCTTTCAGAAAAATTTGCTCAAAACTAACTTTCCATCAGGACTAATTCAGTCGACTCTCTAATAAATAAAGCCTTTCACTTACCATTGACAGCTCGATACCTAGCTTGTTTGATATCCTCGGTTTATAAGTAGGCGGTTCCTTTGAAATTAATTCGTTGAGAGAGTTGAATTTTGTACTAAATTTAGCCGCTAAATAGGTGAAGTTTATTGATTTGAAAGAATCTGTCGGAGATGTGAGAGAGAGAGTTTGATTGGCAAAAAATAATAACCACGGAGGCTGATATTACTATATAAAACATAAAGTGTATCTATGATCTCAGATAGTAATAAAAATTTTAATACAAACAAACAAGGATTTAGTTGATTTGAGATAATCTATTTTTATTATTACTGTATTTTCCATTTTGGTTTCTATCATTTGTCTGAGCATTGGCGTTGTTGGCATTGAGACTTGCTTCAAAGTAACCATTAGGGTGAATACCTACATCATCAGCATCCTTGGCATTTGGATGAGTAGCAAGGAAGAATTGTCTACAAGCGACCTGTTGAAATTTTTAGAAATTAAATAGCTTCCTTGAAGATTTACTTGGTAATGTTTTCCTTTGGTTTTATCAATGATTTCTTCAATTTGGTGATGGGGTAACTGGAATTCCATAAATAATCTTCTCAGGTGTCTTTCATTATATTCTTTGAAAGGACAACCATGGACTTGATCAGCAGCTAATTCAAGGTGGTTAGATTATTATTTTAATCAAAATTTCTTACTGGGGGAGCTTTCGACAAGGATTCTGCTGCAACTCCAAGGTGTGTAGTCGGTTCTTTTACCCTCTTTACCGAAAGAGTGACGAATGGTATAACTGTAATTCTTTTCGAATTTATCATTGGGCATTTTTTTAGTGAATTCACCCCTCCAGAACTTCATAGCATCTTCGAGAGAAACACCGATACCCTTGATAAAGAGACCAAGTTGGACTCTCCCAGTGTGCTTAAGGTGGTGATTTTGTCTCAAGTGTTTATGCATCTCTCTCATACATAAGGGGTAATGATTTGATGCATAAATATCGATATCTGCAAGATTGATTTTGGCTTGTCTTTGAAGAGAGATTTTGGTATAGTCCTTTCCGCAGAGGAACAAATTGTCAATTTTATCCAAGTATTCAGCCAAGCATTCGTTAGTTTCTTCAAGATAAGGAAGAATCTTTTTGGTTTTCTTGGAAACATCATCCAAATGTCTCTTGAAGAAGAGTTCAATCAATGTCTCTGCTTTTTCGAGAGGGAGGTATCCATAACCATCCAAAAGCAAGACGTCTCTATTACTAACAAGCCTGGGGACATACTCGAAAGGAACCTGGAGACTGTGAGAAAGGATAAAAGAGGAGAAATACCCTAAGCAAGCCTCGGCTTAAATCAAGTTCGGCTTCTTCAATGTAGCTTCGATAGTAAGCTTCGACTCTTTTCAACTCTTTATTTTCTTTTTGAGGAGTATGAAAGACTCGTTCAACTGGGCAGAGTTTTTCTCCATGTTTGGCTTTAAGTTTTTCCAATTCTTTGACAAGTAATTCAGCGCTTCTGGAGGCGTTAAGGTTTTTAAGGTCATCCAATCTGGCTCTAAAGATAAAGTTTTCTTGTCTCACAAACCAATCTCTGAGATCCTTATTTCTACAATATGCGATACGAAGGAAATAATGACTCAAAATATCTCTCTTTTTCTCTTCAGTATTCTCTAGGAATAGGAGGGTTAAAGGAGTATTGAAAAGTTTTCCTACGGATTCCGTATAATTCTGCAGCACGTAAATCTCTGATGATTTGAGCGTATCTGTCTCTTGAGTTCATATCAAGATCCCTAGATTGGATGATTATTATTCTGCGGTCATTATGTATCTGAAAATTACATGGTATCGAGGCCCTTGAGGATAGCTAATCTTTTTTGAGAAAGCTTGACGACTTCTTCAAAGGGAATTTCTCCCTGAAGAATGTCTCCATCATAGTAAGGTAGATATCTATCAGCAGCTTGCATTGGGAAAAAATTTAATTTGCGAATTTTATTATTTTAAAAATTCCGCCTTCTGCATTCTGTTGTCTTGATCAAAATTTCAAATTCTCTAAACTTGATTTTAAAAAAAAATATTGCGCATTTTTTTATAAAGAGAATTTTTGAAGATCCAGCGATGCTTGAATAAATTAATTAGTAAGGGTAATACTATAATCATGGTGGCAGTGATATAAAGAAGTTCACAAACTATATAATATAATATTTAATATTTAATATTTATAAAGTATTGAAGTAAAATAGGGAACAAACAGACAGGCAGGAAGGCTAATTGAATAACTAGTTTAGATAGAGTCTTTTTGATGAAGCAGATGAGATTTCTGCTGGACAATAAGGACACTTGAATCTGGTTCTATTACCAGACAAAATCTTTTTGAGAGCATGCCTATAAAGGAATTACTCAACCGAAAACCTGAGAATTACTCTGAAATGACATGTCCACAATTGAGGAGCATTGGAGGATTATCAAAAGTGGATATCTCTTTGGTGACGGGGCACACGAAGATCGAATGGAATTGATAATCTTTTCCAAGATCTGTAGCTACTGGGAGTTCTTCGCAGTTATTCCAATCAGTTCCGTCTAAGATTGAAGAATTAGAGTTGAATAATGAAGAGAGATTTCTCACTGTGTGCTGAGAGAGTATAATATTTCAAGAGCTTTGGAAGAGCAAGAGTTCCAGCACCAACAATTTGAGATAGGGCACTTTGGGGTGTAATGTCTGTTTGGGGAATTAGATTGAGAAGAAGAACGTTTTCTATTCATACTGTGAATTTTGCAAGCATCATGAACAACATGGGCTGCGACTTTATCCCATTGTTCAGTATCGTACAAGTCCGAATATCTGGGGTTTTCTGGTCTTGAAAAATTCAAGTAATTGGATCAATAAATATTCTCTTACACTTTATCATATAAAAGAGAGCCCATTAGTCTCTGGAGCTCTGGAGCGTATTTTGGGAAAAATTTGGGAAAGTTGATTCGAGCAAACTTAATTGCTTCCTCTTTTCCTTTAGTTGCAACTTCGTTGATGAACTAGGGCAAAATTGAGAGTAATTTGAAAAAGTCTTTTACTTTTTGTTGATATAGTACAAAAATGAGATCACTTTCAATACCTTCAAGAGACTTTTGATTGCTTTGAGCCCATTCAATTGCTGGCTCGAGATTGTGTTTCTTGAGTTCTTCAACAATCTTTTGTCAAGTTTAAAGTGATTTTTCTCAGTCAGAAAGGGTACTTGGTGGATCGCATGAAAACTTTGCTCAATGCTCGTGCTGGTGCCAAGTCCAAGGTCCTTTTTAAAGGCAGCGTGAATGTCGAATTGTCCTTCTCTCAAGAAATGCTCTTGAACAACCTAGCAAGGAGTTGAGAATGGAGAGATCGAATTCGAAAAAGAACATTGTTGATTTGTTCAATCTCAAGTTTTGAGTTTTGGAAGATGCTGTTTATGTCCTTGGTGAAGCCTTTATCTATATCTTTTCCGAGTTTCGACAAGTATGCAAAATAATCTTTGTGGCCTTTGGTTACATGGTCAAGGGGCTTCATTTTCTAAAAGTAAAAGATTGAGTCATTCTGATCACCAAAAGAAATTACAAGAACTTCTGAAGACAAGTCCTGCATTTTGTTTCTCAATTTTGGGTTGTCTTCCTATTCATTTGAGTCGCTTTTAAACATATTTGGGTGAAAACCTCTTCCATAGCAGTATCATTGTTTATATCAGTTAAACTATTTTGCAGTGCATTGACTATATTGTTGATATTTTCGTTTATTGTTTTTTTGCATATCTTTTGGCGTCTCTTCACGCGGTCAAGGTCCTGTAACAACGTCTCAAACTGGCCTGTATTTTTACTCATCTGAAAGTAAATTTTATCCTTTTTTAATTTTCTTATTGAATACTTATATAATCCATGTCTTTGATGTATGTATTATTTGGTCGTCTGTCGAGTTTAAAAAAAGAAACGTTGATTAATTCAAGGAGAATTTGTCTCAAAGTAAATATGAATGAGAAGATCCTTGTTTGAATTAAAAATTCTGATTTTCGATTCCTTGATGAGCTCAAACCAAAACCACTTTTAGAGAGATTGTCACTTCCGACAAATTTTCAACACAAATATGTCAGTCTGATTTGATGTTTTTGAACAAGAAGAAGAAGAAGGTCCAGTTTCTCTTGAAAAAAATAATCAAATAATAAGGGACATTAGTTAGAATAAAATATTTCGGAGGGAAAATCTCCCTTTTTGTAAGGAAAAAAAGCAAATAATAAAAATTAGCGCCAATGCACAAAGGAGGGATAATTCTTTGGGAGACCATAGAAATCTGATAAATTGGCCTTTCAAGTATTTTTGTGAAGAAAATAGAGGCAATTATTTGAGAATATTCAATGTTAAAATGACAATTTGAGTATGATATCCACACTTAAGATTTTATTTTGGGATTATTTGGTTTAGTCTTTTTTTTGAGAAATAGTATATGATTCGAGTTGATTCTAATAAACTTTTATTCGAGGGAAATATATTCATTTATATCCTTGAGCCTTGATGAAGAACTCAATGTTAAAATCACCTGTAGTCATAACGAAAGGTCTTTCAAATGAAAAAGTTGAAAAGTATCAAGAGATCTACGAGCCTATCACTGATGATGCGATTAATGGGAATGCTCTAAAAGGCTTGATTGAACCGGAACCTTCGTATGACCCCAAATCCCTGCTGAAAGAGATTTTGAGAAGTGAGGAACGAACGGAGAAAGAGATTTGGATGTTGTGTGATGCTTTTAGAGAAATGAAGTTCTTTCGGCAATTTATCAGCAACTCAGATGAAAAAGAGAGAATGAAAGCTTTGCTTTATGTGTTTAAGAAAATCAAGTATGAGACTGTGGGAGCCCAAAGATGCATAATCAAACAAGGAGAGTTTTCAGATGGAAAAGTTTATATAGTATTGTCTGGAGGATTGAACGTCTTGATAAATAAAGATCCAAAGAAAGTCCAAGCCTTGATGGGGGGAACTGAAACGCCCGATGATGATAAAGAGAAAGAAGAAAATCAAAGCCCAGCAACGCCCTCAACTGTGGTCTCAATTGCGAGTCCGAGTTTGCTTCAGTCTCCGCCTCTTACTTTTCAGCAAAATAATCTCAAATATACCCACCGGCCCAGGAGTTCTCGAAGAAAAACTCAATCTCCTGAACTTGGAAATCGAACTCCTGTCTCAAATCATTCTCCAACTGTGAAAGCGGAGAGTCCTCCCCCTCAAAGCAAACTAAAAAAAGACAATTCAACAAACATAATCAAGAAGAATATAGTTAGAAAAGAGCCAATTTTTGTAGATCAAGAGCAGCTTAGAGCCTATGGGACGGTTGTGGGCCAGCTTGAAAAGGGTGATCACTTTGGTGAAAAGGCCCTTTTTGACAATCATCAGAGAAGTGCTTCTATCATAACTAATTCTCTTGTTGAGCTGCTAGTTCTTGATCGAGAGACATTCAAACATGTGCTGATTGGATTTCAAAAAGCAAAGAGCCAGATTTTGGATTACTTGAGCGTGACTCTACCAAATTTGGATAAAGTTTCAACAAAGCAAGTGCTTGAGGGTTTAATGTATGTTGCTGATGTTCGAGAATTTGCTTTCCGCGCAAATTTGGGTATTGAAGGGGAGCCAACAGATCAACTATTTTTGATTTACGAAGGTCAATGCGAGCTGATCAAGACTGTGATTTATGATAATTCTGAAAACGTGAGTCTCGCCACAGATGAGCTGAAATCTTTATACGGGCTTAAGAAAACAAAAAAAGAAGACCTGGTGATTTTGAACCTGGAGAGAGGATCTTTTATCGGAGAAGAGATTTGCTTTGATGATAAAGTGATGCTAAATTGTACAATTAGAGTGAGCTCAGAAAGAGCAAAGATTATTTGCTTTCCAAAGAAACTATTCCTGTTTCGATGTCCGAAAATGATTATCAAGGGGATAATCAAGATTTTTGCAGAAAAGAAAGAAAGATTTACTCAGAATCTTCTGCAAAAGCTCGGGAAGAAGGGAGTTGAGACTGACTATAAAACTCTTTTGGGAATAAAACCTGTTGTGCCAATAACTCCAAAAACCAATCTTTTGGGGTTGAATTTAAATTTGAATTCAGGGTTCCCTTCTTGCAATATTGAGGTCATGGAAAAACAGGCTCCAGAGGCCCTTGAGCAAAAGATTTCTCCGAGATCAAGAAGGCTCATGAGTTCAACAAAAAATAAGACTTCAACAGGAGTTCAGACAGAAATTTTATTGAACACACCATTAACTCGGCATAGTTCTCACAAAGCTCTCACGACGCCGAAAACTAAAATGACTAATTTCAAGAAGCTAAAGCTTGATGACCTTGGGAATGAAAATGAGACTTTGGTAGTGTCACCAAAATCTCGGCCACTTTTATCAGCAAGAGTGTCCCCAAAAAGTGAAAAGCTTGCTCCACCTAAAACCTTTTTGACATCAATGAATGAGGTTGATGAAAAGATTGCATCAAAAAAAGATGAAAGTTTTATAAATAATGTGCACAACTTTAAGATCAATTTTGGAAAACCAAGCAAAGAAGTAGAAAGACGATATAAAGCTCTTGTTCACAAATACACAGGAGGCACTCCTGTCAAAAAGAAGAGGAATAATAGCAGCATTTTTGAGAGTTCAACAAATCTTGCTGACTTCATAACAAGAAAATTGAGAGAGAATAATTTTGATTCGATTCAAGATGAGAAATTGGTAACAGGAGGAAAGAATGGTATTTTTGAAAATACTTTGGAATCAATGGTTGAGTTACCACGATCGTCAAATAATTTGGACTTGTTGAAGTCAGCTTGTGCCAGTCCCACAAACTCACTCCATTGGAGTAAATCACAATCAAAATTAAGGCTCAACAATCTTGGTTCTTTTGAAGAGCTAGCAAGCCAACGGATTTCAAAAACTCTTCGAGTTCAATCAGCAAGTTCCCATGGTTTCAGGGTGCCCCAAACTGCACGTCATGAGAGACAACATTCACACTATAATCTGATTGGTTCATTTAATTCAGAAAATTTCAATCAACTGCTGGCGAGTTTTTCTCCCAGCATGGCAAATAAATTCATTCCACGACATATCAGAGCTAAGACTCAAACCTTACCAAAAGACTTTGTAAATATCCACGTTGCTAATAAAAATATTTCTTCTCTAAAAAGGCCCTTTTCTTAGAGGGACATTGATTTTTTTATAACTTTCTTACTGAATTCAATTTTTTAAGAATCTTGTCATTTCAGTTTTTTTTCATCTGATATATATTTGTTTGAATATTACTTTTAACAAAAAAACTTTTTCTCACCAAGGGACCAAATTAGTTGAAATAACTGTTTATTAAATTTTAATAAAATTCTCAATTTGAATTAAAAGCGAAGGATAAAATTGACTTTATTGGGGCTTTCTTCTGAACAAAGTGTAAAAGTTGTCCCTTGTAAAAAGTGAACTTATTGTTCAACTTCTTTGAACCTGTGAACTAGCTTGCCATATTTATTGGGATTGATTCAAAATACTTTATTTAGGATACAAAATTATTTGGAGAAAATAAATCTTCAAATTAAAAAAAAAAGATATTGTTAATTTGGCCTCCGGCGTTTTAGACGACAAGACATAAAAACAAATCTGGATGAATTGGGGTTTTTTCCCCATCTGACGTCTGGCAGTAAAATTAAAATTGTTTTTTGTTGATGCTTGTCAATATCCAATTTTAGAAAAGATAGTATTGCCAAAAAAGGCTTTAATATTAAAAAGCAGGAGTCTTTTCAAAATTTTTAACTTGTATTAAGTTGAGAGAGTGCATGAACCGGAAAAATAATGGCAATAAAGTATCATCCCTGTCTCTACACAACAATGACAATAGCTCTTCTTCCATCAAAGCTACCAAACCCATCTTACCGGCCTTTAATTCCGAAAAAGTTATAAAAGATCAATCTTCAGTTAGATTTCAAAGAATAAGATTCGAGTCTCCAGATGGCTCAGTGAACTTGGATGCAAGTAATGAACGTGTGTTTATGAGCCATAATATTTTAGGCGAGCAACGCGACCTTTTTTCAAAATCTGGATATGAGACCCCTTTTGTGAGTCCAAAAGAACAAGCAATTTTAGAAAAAGATTTATCTCTTTCGATGATGGACAAATCTGAGTTGTCGGGAGAACAGAGCGATCCAAAGAAGAGCAAGCGGAGTTCTGGACTTAGGATTTTCGTAACTCCAGCTGCAGGAGGTCAACAACCCAAAGAAAACGGGAAAAACCCAGTTCCATCTTTTAATAGTTTGCCGACCCTGAAGGAATCAACATTCAAAGAAAAGCTAAAGAACTTTTTCGGAATAAAGGAACGAAGACTGACAATTCATTTAGTGGGAGACCAAATTAAGAAAAAACAACAAATGTTTTCTGAAAGACAATCTGGAGGACCAAAAGTTAATAATGGAAGACTACTTCAAATTATTGCTGATCAAGCCCTAAATGGCCGGAATGCCGAAGTTTCAAAAGCTTTTAAAACTGCTTTAGTAAGAATCATCATTCACTTGAGCCAGAAATAAATATCATGATAGATGAGAATAAATAAAGGAGCATTGGAAAGGGCGCAGTTAACAGCTCAGAGAAAAAAAAGAAGATCAAGAAGTAACGATTATTTTCAGAAGAACCTCCTGTTTATGTGATTTCATAGATATTATTCAGGGTATAAGAAGGTTTTTGCATATCTTGGTTGGACCTTGGAGGCCAGACTCAAGTTTTATTGGACTGTGGAATATTCTGGTGTTAGCTTCAATTTTGATGCAGGCCTTTTTGTCTCCACTTATCCTTGTTTTTCTTCAAACTTCATCAAGCGATGTTGACTCGACTGTTTTGTTGCTACACTTGGTTATTGATATCGTTTATTTGGTTTCAATTTTGGTGAATTTTCGAACAGCTTACTATCATCACGGAGAACTGAAGACACACTCAAGGCATATAATGCTACACTATCTTAAGTCAGGATTGATTACAGACGCAGTATCAGAACTAGCAATTATAGGAAGGGTTGTATCAGGCGGCTCAAATCTGAAGTACCTTGGCTTGTTGGCTTTATTGAGAATTTATCGAATTCCAGCTTTGATTGCTTCGATTGAGGACTATTTTCAATTTAACCGCCAAGTAAAAACAATGGTGGAGGTAACCAAGTTGATTGTAGTTGTCTTTATCCTTGCGCATTGGTTTGGATGTATTCTATACTCGATAACAAAAGTTGAGCAGAATGAGTCGAATTGGCTAGATACTGTGCAAGGGGTCCAAGGTGATGACATTACTGGCTACTACGTGGCAGCACTGTATTGGGCTATCATGACAATGTCAACAGTCGGTTATGGTGACATAGCGCCTATAACAACAAAGGAAAGAATTCTCACAATTATAATCATGATTATCTCCAGTATTATATTCGGTTTTCTGCTGAGTTCAATTGGTAGTTTATTGCTTGAACTGAGTCGGTTTAGTTCGGAATCACGGTAATAATAATTGTCTTTGGGGAAACAAAATATTGATTCTTGTAAATAGGGAGAAGATACGATTGTTGAATAAATATATGAATGAGAAGGGTTTGAACAAAGATATTCAGTCAAAAATCAGAAAATACTTGGAATTTTATCTTGACAGAGAGAATGCTGTGAGACAAGAGGGTGATAATATCATCCAATTGCTTTCACAAAATTTGAAGGATGAGATTATTAAAGAAGTAAATGCCAAGATATTGAATGACATCTACATGTTTTCATTCAATTTCAGAAAGAAGTTCCTGTATTTAGTTTCCAGAGATTTCACTGAAAAGTCTTTTGGACCAGACGAAGTGATTTTTCAAGTAAGGATATACTCTTGAAATATTTGATTAATTATCAAAAAAAGCACAATGATCAAGACGATTGCAGTGTGTTTTTTATAATTTCAGGAAGAGTCGAGATCTATTATGATAAGAGTGACCTGAGTCTGCAAAAGATTGACAAGGGAAAAAGTTTTGGGTTTTTATCCTTCTTTTCTGGACAGCCACGAACTGCGAGTGCGAAAAGCTTGGAGTTTACAACAGTTTTCATTCTGGGTAGGGCTCAATTTTTGAGCAAACTTGAAGAATTTCACACTGAAAAAGTAATGAGGTTGAAAGGAATTTCATAAACTTTTGTTTAGGAAATGTACACGATGATTAAAGACAGTATAAATCTTTACAATAGCTACCAGTACTTGAACATAAAGTGCTATTCGTGTGGCAGCAGAGATCACATAGCAATAAATTGTCATAAAGTTCACTTTAAATTCAATCAACAAAAAATAATAGCTCGCCATTTGCTGATGGAAAAGAGAATGCGAGAGACGTTTATCAGAGCTAGGAGAAAGAAATTTAGAGCTCTGGAAGATTTGGAGGCTATTCAAGAAGCAGCTGGTCAGCATCAATTAATTCAACAAAATGAACTCTACTTTGATAATGAGGAATTGACCGAAGGAGAGCAGGCAGAAGTTCGATCATATTCATCGATTGATGATGTGATGGATAGAAATCTATACGACCTTCAGCCTCTTGTATGTGCTAATGATTCGGTTCAATTGAGAATTTATAATTTTGGTGATCCTGAGGTCACAGTAGATCAAAGTATTTCAAGCAGTACTTTCCAGAAGCCACATAAGAAAATCCGGAATCAAAAGAAAAAGAAGACCCAAGCAGTGAAAGTTGGAGAGGTTGAGGCTTTTGTCGCGTTAAACTACGACAGATACTACCATAATATCAGTCTTGATCGCATCAAGAATTTTGAAGTTTATAACCCGAATAACAATATTATTAAATTGATGGTTGACTTTGAGAAGGTTCGACTCCAGAAAATAGTTGAGATGAGGTTGGGTGTGGGTGCAGGAGCTCACCATCTAACTAAGTTGCTGATTAAAGGTTTCAGAGTTCATGAGCGAATGAGTCATAAAAATCCTACTGTATCATCAGTGAGTTCAGCTCGTTCGATGGAAACTGAGAAAAGACATTCTCATTCTCACCATGTCTTGGTTGATCCTTTGCGGAGACACAGTGTAAGTGTGAATCCAAGTGATATAGCCATGTACGGGACAATTTCAAGGCACATGAATAATTCAAGGGACTCCTCGCCAAATAAAACTCCCCCTCATCATCATAATGCAGGAGGTTTATATACTTTGCTCAAGGTCCCGCACCGCGGAAAGAGTGAAGACACCCCAAAGGGTTTGCCTTCTTTCAGCCCAGAGAGACTAGCAAATCAAAGGAATCGGGGAAGAACAGGCATATCCTCGATTGATGAAGAAAATAGTTTGGAGTTGGCAAGCAGTACAAGAAAAAAGGGGCACAGTAAAACTCACATTCCAAGGCCCTCGGTGTCTTCGCAAAGTTCTGATTATTCACAAAGTGGTCAAGCCTCAAACAATGGTTCCATACTAGACTCTGCTCGAAACGCGTATTCAAAAAGCCATTTATCAAAAGGGCATACTGGAAAAACTCAAAGCAAGAAAAGGACAGCACAATTTGGAAGCAAAGTGTCGGATTCGCCTCAATTGCATCGTCCTTCTATTTCCTTGATGGTAAAACCTCGAGCAAGTGTGCCAGTGAATCTTTTTCAGCCAAACACAGGCAGAAAATCTGTTATGTTTACTGAAACAGCAATTGGAGATGCGGAGAATGATTTGCGTGAACAAAAGAAGCCCGTCGCTATGTTTGACTTTACTCAGTTAGTAAAAAAAATGACGGGAAAGCTCGAAGAAAATAGTAAATCTCCGTTACATAGAACAGCGAGTGGCATAAGCAACCAAACCAACTTAAACTTGACAAAAAAAGCTGCACCAAAAAAGAGTTTATTCGTTGAAATTCTTCATCGTAATAACTCAAGGTTTGTACAAAGGAAAAAAGGAAGATCAAGCTCTCAAGGAAATGGTGAAGAAGTTAAATCCCTCATCCAAAAATATGGACTTGAGGAGATCCTTGAAACTAAATAATAGACAGAAACATTGTTGTACTTTTAATCTATCGAAAAAATTTGAATGTTTTATGGATTCATTCATTCAAATCGTTGTTTTATATGGATTATGATAAATGTCGGAAGGAGAACTCTTCCTTCATATCCAGTAAATTTTATTTAATCATATTTTGTGAAAATCTCTTTGAAACGAATTTTTTATAAATAAATACTGTTAAAACCAGTGACATTGAGGAAATATTTAGGTGAGAGAAAATGAGAAACTAGAATTATTTACAACATAAGATAAGAAAAGATTAGAGAGCTTGAATTCATACTATAAAAATGCAAGACCATAACGTTGAAAATATGCAAGCAAGACAAAAAAAAAAGGACTTGTCGGAGTAGGAGGCTGGAATTGAAGAAAGGAGTTTTTATTTAAATGTACACTCTTGGAAATTTGGTAAGTGAATAATAATACATTGTAAAAGATGAATTGAGTTTTACAGCGTGAGCAGTGATTTAAATAAATTAAGACAGACAAGCTTTAGAAAGAATATAAACAAATAATGTTCCATGTTTGATTTGGTTGGGAAAAAAGGTAGAGAACCTGAGCTTTACAAGCAGCTGTTGAGGTTGCTCCTGTAGTCCATGGTGCTATTATTTCTGTGGTATAGTCTGTAAGCTTGTCCATCGTCTTCTTCTTCGTTTTCTTCATTTTCAACTTCGATAGTTTCTTCTTCGATTTTTTCAGCGTCTCTGAGATCTCTGTACTCCCATCTATAGATGCCTCCAAGGAAGCTTGTATTGATGATAGATTGTGAGTAAGGATGCCAAACGCAATCTCTAATAACAGGACAGTTGAAAATACTGTCATTTTCCTTGGGGACTTCGAGGTTGACGACGTTTTCTCCAGTTACAGTATCATAAATATAGACACGGCCATCGAAAGAACCAGTATAAATGTATCTTTGGCCTGTACTGTAAAGTGGGGAGAAGTGACATCTGATCAAGGTCAAGTGGACTTGGTGGCCCCAGAAAGTCATGACGGAATTATCGAGTTTCTTTTGGTATTCTTTGATTTCTTGGATGTGAGAAGGAGTCAAGACCTCACATCTGTAATCGTATTTGAGATAAGGATGATTTTTCTTTTGGGTGGTGAAGTTTCTGATGTCCCACAATTTCAAACTTTGATCTTTGGAGTTGGTGATAAAGTGTCTGCCGTCGTCTTTAGAGGAGACGCAGGTCAAACCTGAGACGTGACCATAAAAGATACCAGCAGGTTCATTATTTTTGAGGATTCTGGTGTCCCAAATTTTGGAGGTACCGTCATCTGAGGCGGAGATGAAAAGTGAGGGGTTATTTTTTTCGACATAGCAGACTCCGTTGACATCATCCTTATGGCAAACGACGCTTTGTTTGACTTCGTCTTTTTCCAAATCGTAGATTTTGACTGAAGCTCCTTCAATTTTTTTGTTGCAGCCCACAATGAATTCAGTATTGTTTCCGCAGACATCGAGTGAGAAGATTTTGGTTTTATTGAAATAGGCTTGAGTGCCGGTGGTTTTGTCACCCAAGTCAAGTTCCTTGACGTAAGTTCCTTCCTTGACGTCGACCAATTGGCAGTATTGTCCGAGAGTGGAATGGAGCAAGAATCTATCATCATTGAATAACTGGGAATCAGTGATGGTCCAGGTGACTCCGCCACAGAGGAGAACTTTGGAGAGTTCGGGCTTGTTTTCGTTATTTATATTGAAGAAGGAGGTTCCGCACTAAAAATAATTAGCTCCAATAATTTCAAAGATTTTTTACCTGAGTGGTTGCCAAGATCTTGCTGCCGTCTTTAGTCAATTGGCAGTTGTAAGCTCTGCTGCCGAGGCCTTCATAGCTGTATGTTAACTAGGAAAATTAGGAGAAATAAGGAGATTTTGATACTGTGTTGGGAATGGCTGTTTCATAGATGAGATCTTGGGTTTTTTGGGTGAAGATGCCAGTTCTTTGTTCTGTGAAGCTGTCATCGCAGGAGACAGGGGCTTTGGAGGGATGTCTTTTATTGACTCTGAACTTTCTGGTGATAGATCTATGTTCTTTGTAGAAGTCTTGATTTATGTAGGTTTTGTTGGAGTATCCCTCTGATTTGGTTTGAAAGGCGAGCCATTTGGAGTTTCTGAACTTGTTTTTGAAATAAACTTCGACTGAGTTAGGGTCTTCCATCGTTCTGAAAGGTTTTTAGGATTTCGTTGATTGTTTTTTATACTAATAGTTATTTATAGGATCTAATTATGTTTTGCCCAAAAGTTTTAGACAATTTTCAATTAAAGACAAGTATTAAAATCGGCCCAAGAATTAAGATTAAGACAAGGTCGCTGCGATTAATTGATTAGATTTCAAACTTTCCCTTTAATAATCTGATTGAAGTAGTATTTTGGCTTTAACAGGGCTAGCCCTTTGGAAATTTCTTTAAAAAACACTCTTCCGCGGAAGGAGCGAAAGAGGATTTCGATCAGGTTGTAACAGAAGAGCGAATTTAATTAACCAATCACTGTTGAGGAGTTATTCATAGTTCTTTCTGGTCTTTATGGGCAGATTCAAATCGATCCATCTCGTTAGTCGAAATCCGGGGACCATACTTTAAGCACACAAGGGGTAAAAGCAAAGGTAGGACGATTTTGGGATCTAGTTTTTAGGAGAAGGAGTCGGAATAAAGAGTTTTTAATCTCTTGAAAAACTTGATGAATAAAAAACTGGATTTAAGCTTACAAGTGCATAAATAATATTTCAATAAATAAATAATTTGTAGATCAGTAAGGAAGAAATAATTTTTATGGTTTTATAAAATAAAAGAAAAGAAAATTACGAGAATAAATTTTTATCTATTAAAAATCATGTCTGATGTGAAGCAAGACAAGACTCGAAATTTGCGAGGGATATAGGGATGATTTACTTTGAAAATTCGGGTTCTGATCCTTTTCGAGCTTCGAATAAATTTAACGGATTTTGGGAGTTGTCTATTAAGGAATGTGAAGTTATATAATTAGAATATTCAAGAAGTTTCGAAGATCAATTGTGAGATGCTTGTATTGAGAGGAAGTTTGAATTAAACTTTTCCTTTAATTAAAATCCGTCTGAATGAACCTATGAGATTAAATCACCCGAGTCAAAGTTGTCAAAGAAAAAGAGAGACACCTTGGTTGTGAAAAGGAAAATAAGAACAAGATTTGGAGTGATTTTTTTAGAGAGTTTATTCCTCCATGCAACAAAATTTAAAAGCTTACACTTGGATGACGGATGGCATAAAATTCGAGTTGAACTCTAAATTTATCAGAATAAGGGAATATTGAATTTAATCAATAAATAAATAAGTGGAATGAAATCGTTTTAGGAGAGCCAGCATTGAATAAAAATTTGAATTTTCTTAATTCGCCTTATTTCGAGAGAAGAGGTAAAATGACGTATTATAAATTAATTAAATTTATTATCAAATCAAGAAAGGCTGGCTGGAAAACCGGATTTCTAAATCCCAAATTCCATTTTAAATTGATTAATAGATATACAATAAAGGACTTACAGATGAAGGGGTTTTTTTCCGGAAGACCTGGCCTTTGCCTTGGGGAGAAATGTTCAGGAAATAGAAAAGGAAAAAAATTGAAAGAAAAGTCGAGAAGTGCAAAAAAATTTTATTCTAGAACTTTCTTTGAAATCAGAGAGATATTGTTCCTGATCTTTCTATCATTTCTTGGGGATGACATGGGAACCTGATCTCAACCAAAAAGAGAGATTCCTCAGATAGTTTTTTTTATGAGAGTTGAAACAAATGAGTTTTTTGTAAAATGAATTGAGAGGGAAAGTTAGAAATTCGAGCACTTTATTAAGACTTTAAAAGAATGGTCGCCAAACACTGTGAAGTGCTTGATCCGAATTATTTTTGAAGCATTTCAATGTAAAGAAAGTTTTATAATTTTCTAAAAAAGTCAGTAAATCTCGTTAATTCAGCCAGAATCAGAAAAAATAAAATCCCCTGTTGAGATGAGATTGAAAACTGTCAGGTAATAGATATCATTTTTAATTGCTCATTTGAAGAGATTCACATAAAAAATCCGAAAGATGATTCGACTGAATCGACATATGAATTTCTCGTTTGTTCAAGAAATCCAGAAAAACACTAAAATTTAGAGTTTGATAAATGATTTTATTAACTAATAAATAAATTTATAATAGTCTCGAGGAAAGTTCGTCACTCTGTGTAATGGAAAAAGTACAAATTTAATAAACTGTTTTTTGTCCGCAAAGAATTGAAAGGTCGCATTCCTTGTCCAAAAAAAAAAATAATTTTATTAAATCTCGTCTTTTAGAAAAAAACGTTTAATTTTGATTCAAATACAATAATAACCCTTGAATATTTTTATACATGTTTTGGTTCAAGCTTCAGGTTGATTTTACAAGAGGAGTGGCAGACAAGTTTCAAAATTCCAGTTCACTCACAAACAAAAGTTATAATTCTACTCATGTAACAATTCAAATTGAGTAAATTAATAGATTTGTAGATCATTCAACAGTGTATTATTTGTCCCCGTTATGTGGCTTGTTTCAACTTCAAAAGTGTTCATTTTGTATTTTGGAAGGGTAAATTCATAGGAAGTATTTTTCAAAAACAAAAAAATTAACTTTTTTGAGACTCACCTCTTTTCGAACCCTTTCTTAAAAACAAAAATGAATGCTAAAGACAAAGATTTTTTCCTTCATTCAAATAGAAGCGCAGTTTTAAAATGAGAGGAATTTAATGCAACCCCATTTTACTAGAGAATTGCTGTTATTGGATTCTTGCGATGAATTTAATGAACTTTATTTCAAGTTTTATAAAAAAAAAAATTTGAATGTCCGGAATATCCTCAACTTCCTCTGCTCTTGATTTTATCATTTTGATGATTTTGCTGTTATAACCAAATAAATCATGAGAACTTTTTTAAATCTCTGAGAATTTATAATTTCAAGAAAGAAGCTTTTGGTTTTGGTTTGATGTTGATTGATTGATTGATTGATTGATTGATTGATTGAGGGTTGAGAGATATAAAGTACAAAGTAGAATTTAAGGTGTTTTTGAGAGCCCAATTGAATGAAGAGTTCGAGGTAGGGCTTCCCAAAACAATTATTTTATCGGACTTGTTATGATTTTTTGGTAAATGTGGCTTTTTCTTTTGAAAGGAAAGTAAGAGAAAAATTGAAATTTTTTTTTTCATATTTTTTGGAAAAATTTCTTTCGATTTTTTTTTTTGGCAACATTTCCGTTTAAAAAGGGGGAAAATTTTTGAAATAAAATACTTACTAAATTAATTTTTATTATTTTTTTCTTTGTTTCCATTGGTGACGATAAAAAGGATAAGGAAAATCAACAATCTTTGAGAAGTTTCACCAGAAGAAATATTCAGAAAGAATAAAATTTTGAGATGAAATAATTTTCAATGACCCCCTTCCTGATTGATTTTAATTAAAAACTAATTTTTTGGGTTTTGGGTTTTCTTTTAAAAAATTAGAAGGTATTCCGAATTCGATTTCTTTCTCGATTGAAATAGTTTGTTAAGTTTAAGAAAAAGAGGGGATAGATTGTTATTGAAGAAGATGAATGAGGAGAAATCAACTGTTCAAAGGAAAGAAATTTCTTTAGGTCAATCAAAGAAACTATAAGGTATGCTTTAATAATAGAAGCATATTTAAGGCTTTGGATGCAGTGGGTCATAAAGGGGGATTTTATATAGATAAGGAACAAACATAAATTAAATTTCAACTATTGAGAATACAATAGTTATTAAATATATCAATCATCAAATCCAACATTTAATTAAAAAGCTTTCCTTCAAATTCTTTAATGCATTCACCTCCAGTGAGAGGGTCGAAATTAACTTTATAGAAGTTTCCATCGAAGCCAATAATGTAAAAGGATGATCCTTCAGGGTCAAAAGCGATTCTAGTTTTATGATCCAAGACTTTGAATTGGGCAAAACTCCATTGAGAGTCGAAATAATTACTGAAACCTTTCAAGAATGAGAATCTAGAAGGAGCGATTAATATTGAAAATATAACTCTAATTCTTACTTAGACTTGGGGTTTTTAGCGGCAACTTGGTTTCCCTCATCTGTGCCTTCTCTAATTTCGGTTTTAGAATGGGAAAAGAAGAAACTATACTTTTTATTTGCGTTAAGACTGAAGATGTGAACAGTGCAAGTGTCACTTGAGCAAGCGAGCCATTTGGAGTTGACATCAAAAGCGAGAGAGAAGATTTGGGCATATTCAGAGCCTCTTCTGAGTTCAGTCAACAAAGTTCCTGTTTCAGTATCAAAGATTCTAATGACAGTTCCCTATGAAATCAATTTTCGCTGTCTAACAAGCGAGAAACTACCTTTTCTGAAGCAGTGGCAACTTTCTTTCCGGTGTGGTCGAGTTCAAGACTTCCGATTTGAGATTGATGGGCCTTGAATGTGATGAGATTTTTGGCATCTAATTATTTTTGAGTAATGAATGTGAGAGGAAAAAGTTTACCGTATGTCTGAATGGCCACGTGTCCAACTTCTTTGGCAAGACAAGCGAGAACGGTGGTTTGAGGATCATTATTCAAAGAAAACAAGCCTAATGGAGATGAGAATCATTACAAAAAGCGGGCTGAAACCTCTGGGATTTTTTGCGGTCTCAATGCTGTCGATGAGCTTGATGTCAGAAAAATTGTAGATGTAAATTTTGTTTTCGACGACGACGACAATTTTGTCTGCCTTGAGTCTGACGGCCTTGACATCAGTTCTGAAGCTGAGTTCGGCTATACATTTAGACTGATGATCATCCCAAAGCATGACTTTGTTGAGGGGGTACTTGGGAGAGTTACCACCGCCGACAAGAGCCAATATATTGCATCTGTAGAGCATTTCTACGATTCCGATTCCGCCACCCAAGTCTTGAGGTTTTTAGAGAAAAAAGACGCATTGATGCTGTACCTCTAGAAAAAGTTTCTTTAAAAGGGTTTGTAGAATAGATTTTGAATCCATTTTGTGTTCCGATGGCAAAGCAGCCTTTAAGGGTGAGTAAGGAAAGATCTGAAGGAGTACCTTGGTCCTGGTTGAAGTTACAATAGAGAATTTCAGTATCACTGACGTTTGACACCATTAATAGAAATTATAAATCAATAAAATTTGTAATATAAGAAAAAATTACCTAATTAGGATTTAACTTTTATAATTAATATCCTATTGCTTGCGAAAATCGCACAATTTTTTTATTAGTATGCTATTAGCAAGGAAAATGATCATTAAATTTTATTGAAATCACATCGGCCTCGGAATCCGCTCAGAAGCTTTATCAGAAAAGAGTCTTTTGTCTCAAGGAAAGTGCCCTTATGCAAGGATATCATGGCAAATACTCCTTCTAGCGAAATAATCATTCACTGAGAATTATTTGAAAACTTGGGTTTTATAAATACAATAGTTAGATTATCAAAATACCAATTTTTCTTTGAAAAAGGAAAAAATAAACTCGACAATGATGAATTTGTGGTTGGAATCTGAGTTGTCTAGATATTTTTATGGCAACAACTTTTACTTTTTGAGTTTGAATAAGGATTCTTGAGTCCAAAGTATGGAAGGAAAGAAAGAGAAGTGTTATTATTTCTTAGTTATCAGTAAATCCTCTTTTGATAAAATCCTTTCACAGAAATAAAGGAAAGTAAAGTAAATTGAATTGAACATTTTGCAGAGTTTGAACCCTTAAAAAAATTTTTGAAATAGCAGGGAGAGATTTTCTGGAATTTCTATTTTAGAGAGTTCGAGAAAAAACGAACCACTTGAGTTGAGTTGAAAAGTTTTTTATGGATTTTTACTCGAAACTTGTACTTTTGGAAAAGTTTGTTAGAGAATCAAGAGGATTAATTTCAGACAGTTTTTCGGGAGCTTTCATAAATAAATATTTATTTGAAATTTGAGGAAAGAAAAAAATATGAAAGCATGGTCCTAGCAGCTTGGTCCTTTGTTTTTCTGTGCTGTGAAATTTAAAAATCAGGAAAGAACAAGAATAATCAGAACTTATTTTTGTTCTGGTGATTTGAATCAAAGAGCCAAGAGGGTTATTTGAATTTTGACCCAGTCAACCAAGAAAAAAAGTTGATGATGTTTTTTACTTCGAGAGTTTTCTGACTGTTGACATATTTCTCATATTGAAACAGTTTTTTTTCTGGAAAATTAAAACTTGTTGATCTCGTTTTGCGGGAAATAAAGAAATAAATAAAAAACTTTTGAAAAAAAAAAACAAATGCAGAAAAAGCAGAATTTCAAGCAAACTATTGTGAGGAAACCAGGAAAGAGTTATGTCAATGGATTGACAAGTTCCAACTTAGGAAAGCCAGATTATGAGAAAGCACTCCAGCAGCATCAAGGATATATTGAGGTTCTCAAGAAGTGTAATGTTGAAGTCGAAGTTTTAGAAGCAGATGAGGATTTCCCTGATTCTTGTTTTGTTGAAGATCCTGCGGTTGTGACTGAAAAGGTGGCGGTTGTAACGAATCCAGGAGCTGAAAGCCGAAATGGTGAGAAGATCGATATGAAAAGAGTTTTGCAAAAGTTTTACAGTAACATTGAAGAAATTCAGGCACCTGGAACTTTGGAAGGAGGAGACATTTTAAGAGTCCGGGACCATTTCTATATTGGAGTTTCATGCAGAACAAATCAAGCTGGTGCAGAAGCTTTAAGTGACATTTTGTCGAAATACGGGTATAGTTCAACACTTGTTCCCCTTGCAAAATTCTTCCATTTGAAAACTGGAATAGCCTATCTTGGGAACAATGATTTGCTCGTGGCTGGAGAGTTTATTGATCACCCAGTCTTCAAAGATTTTAACAAAATTATTGTTTCTGACGAAGAAGAGTATGCTGCAAATTGCATTGCAATTAATGATTACGTGCTCCTCCCAAAAGGATTTCCTCAAACAAAAGAAAAAATTGAAAACGCTGGTTACCAAGTCATAGAAGTTGAGTTGTCTGAATTTCAAAAACAAGATGGAGGTTTAAGTTGTCTCTCTTTAAGATTCTAAACTTTTTGGAGAGGGAAATTTATGTTGAAATTATTAGATACTGTACTACGAATATATCTTTTTTTATGCATTCAAAAAATTTCTCATTTGTCAGAAAATATCTGGTTCTGGAACTTTTTTGTTTTCGGTAGATGAGGGCTAAATTTTTTAATTTGCTTGGAGAATAGATCTAAGTGAAAAGTAATTAATTTTAGAAAAAAATAAATTTCTTTAAAGACATTTATACCAACAAGTTTAGAAAATACCATGATCAATCTGAAAGGAATCATGTCAGAGAATCTTTTAAAGAGCTTTTCCTCGTTGCTCAAACCTCAACATTCTATCAACATTTTTACGGAAATAAAGCGCGAGCTGTTAATGATCGGTTTATTGCATTTGACACTTGATGCAGTGTTATGCAAGCAATTAAGTTATACTTGTGTCTTCTCGGTGGCAGTGCTGATAATCTTTTCATTGGACGAAGCGGTCACGAAAGTAAACAAAACTCTTCTCCCAATATTTGCAAGTATTGCCGTGATGTCCTCTTTTTGGCAACTCAAGTCAAGCAATCTTTTGCTGTATACGCCTCAACTGATCCTGATTACAACCAATAAGCCTTTGCTTGCAATGATAATGCAGATAGCGAGTTTTCTCTTGATATATCTCGTGAAGAGAAGAGAGGCAGTCGAGGCAGGGTTTTGCTTTTCTGTGACATGTTTTATGCTGCTCCTTGTGATCAAAAAGCAAATTTTGGCCAAGTCTTCAATGTATGGGAAACTAAGAGCAGAAAATGATTCTCTAAAGGAACAGATGCAAAACCTGCAGAGCAAGCTTGAGAAGAGAAAGATTTTTCATCGGAATTTTATCCTAAGTTTGTCGCACGAGTTTCGGAATCCTTTAAATAACATAATGGGTAACATTGAGCTGACACAGAAATCTTTGGCAGAAACTAATGTGGATTGTGAGCAGTTGAAAAACGCAAAGATTGGATGTGAGACTCTTTTGAATTTTTTGAATAATGTGCTGGACTACTCGAAGATTGAGGCAAGTGAATTGGATATCCATTACATTTCTTCAAACATAAGAAAAGGGTTAGAGAAGAGCTGGTCTTTGTTTATGGACATTTTGAAGCAAAAAGGTCTGCAAGGAGAATTGTACTTGCATAAGAATACTCCCACATTTTTGATGATGGATCCCTGTCGAATTCATCAAATTCTACTGAACCTGGTCCAAAACTCGGTGAAATTGACGCAAAGAGGATTTGTTAGAATTATTATCAGTTGGCATCCTGACTCTTTACGAGAAAGGGAGTCTTTGAGGAAAAAGGGCCCCTCAAGCCATGTGAGAGCATCATCGTGTGAAATCGAAAATGGTCTCGGGAAAAAAGTGAATTCAACAGATTTTCCTTCTTCACCAAAGGACGGAGTAGGGGAACTTAACACGACGACATTGGATGAGGAGCTTCCGGATGAGACTGAGATTTCTAATACAATAACGTTTTCGCCTTCAATGAACTATTTCAAGCTTGATATGAAAAGCAAAAAGTTTCCCAAAGGACACCATCAAAAGATTTACAATCCAGATGACCAGCATTCAGGATATTTAAAGATGCAAGTGATTGACTCTGGCAATGGGATACCTGCGAATCTGCTTCCAAGTTTGTTTTCAAAGAATGTAAAATTTAACCCTGAAGTGAACCAGAAGGTTGAGGGTGGAGGTTTAAGCTTGTGGATAACAAAGAATCTTTGTCAGAAAATGGAAGGAGATATAAAAGCCTACAGCGAATTCCACAAGGGTTCGACATTTTTAGTGATTCTGAAAGCAGAGATTTCGCCTCAGAGCATCGGTACGCCAACGCCAAGTCCTTATAATACGAGCACAAGCAGACCAAAAATAACATCGATGAGTACAATGAAATTCCTTGGACTGGGGCCAAAGCTTCCTTCAAAGGATCAAAGCGAGTCACTGATGATACAGAGCGAGTCAGCAATTAAAAGAGATGAAGCAAAGTTGGTAGCAATGGTGGTTGATGACATCCCCTACAACCAGCAGCTGAATAAACAATTTTTGGAAGTTTGCGGAGTTGAAGTGAAATTTGTTGCGAGCAATGGTGCTGAAGCCTTCAGTGAGATTTCAAAATACCCACATCCTCCATATGATCTCATTTTTATGGATATAGACATGCCTGTGATGGATGGGAAGGAATGTGGTGCGAAGATTCGAGAATATGAGAAACTTAACAAGTTGAATCCTTTGATCCTCGTTATTTTGAGCGGGAACTGCACAGAAAATGAGCTCAGACAATGCCTCGACAAGAAAGGCGCAATCCGAGCGAATTACTTTTATCGAAAGCCAATGTCACTTTTTGACTGTCAAAACCTGATTCGTTTGATAAAAAGAGAAAAAACGAAAAAGATGAGCAATACTGCGCCAAATTTAAACTTTTTCTCCAACCATATTTTGATATACGAGAAAGACATATTTCAGCAGGTTTTGCTAGAGAATTATTTGAAGGTTGGTCAGATCAGATATAAGATATCAAGTCAAGAGGACATCAAAAAGAGCTTTTTGAACAGCCCTGACACTGTAAATGCCATTCTGTATAACTGCGAAGGAAAAATCGAAGACTGTATTCAGTTTGTCAAAGATATCAACGATTTGTTCGAAACAAAACACGTGCGAAAAGTTCCCTTATTTGGCATAATTGAAAAGACCAATGACAGTAATAAAGTTGAAACTTTGAGAAAAGCTGGGTTCAAAGACTTTTTAGTCAAACCATTCGACTATGAAAATGTCATAAACTTACTTTCTTACCCTATGACTCAAGGAGGTGGCCAATTCTGGGAAAAATAATTTTCTATTCTCATATGTATATTATTTTTGTAATTGTATTTATGATGAGGATAAAATTGTTTGCTTGTTTTATACAATATAAATCGAAAAAAAATATTTACAATATAAAGAATTCAAAATCAATTTATATCGAGTTTTTATTGAGGAGTTTCTGCCTTTGAGAGAGATCTAGAAAATTGATGATTAGTCAAAATTTATCTCAAGATTGATACATATTATTTCCATAGCGTTTTTGGTAAAAGCTTTTGAGTTCTTCAAGTCTTGCTGCTGCTTGGATGTTGTCATTATATTCCTTTTTGATGGTTTCCATAAAATCAGGTTTTTCAGCAGGAGCAAATGTGATTCCTTTTGACCTTGTTTCTTCAGGTTCTTTTGGATTAATGAGAATTTCAAATCTTTATTAAAAAAATACCCAATTGGCTGTAATGAAGAGCTCTTCTGCTTTCAATTTGAGAATCTCTATTTCTATAAGGATCTTCGTTTCTGTCTGGAGTAGGGAAGATAGAATCATCAATGAAATTTAAGCTGTTTTTGAGTCTCCCAATTCTTTCTTTTGTTTGAGAGAAGTCAACATCTCCCTTGGTAGGAGAGCTGATTTTTGGGGAACTATGGGAATAAGGGTTTCTCATGATATCGTGATTTTGGCTCTGGACGTACTCTTCAAGTTTTTCTTCTTTTGAGACACGATCAAGTTCTTGGTTAAGTTTATTTTTTTTTTCTGAGCCTCTGTTGAGAGCGGTATATAATTGTTTTGCTGGGCTTTGTTGAGGGGAGGTTTGTCGTTGGGTGAATTGGAGGGTTTGGGAGGCTGATCCGCCAAGGCCTTGGACAAGTTCACTGACTTTTTGCTGAATCAAATCTTCAAAGATGGCCTTGAACTCTTCTTCAGCTTTGTCAATATTTCTATGCAATTCAGCCATCATTCTTTGATGCACTTGATGAGTTTCATTTCTCACAATCTCATTGAGCTTGGAGTTTGAGGCATCCATGAGGAACTCTGTGGTTGCTCTGACCTCTTGACCAAGCTGATCAAACAAATCATTTCTAAGTTCAGTTTTGAAAGCAAAAGGAATATGATCGCAGACATGCTCTCTGACTCCAAAGTCGCTATTCAAACTACGATCAACTGGAACAGGCTGTTTAGATGCGGAGATAGATCTTTCAAGTCTGGAGATATCTCTATCAATTGCCCGAACTTCCTTTTCAGGGTTATATTTTGGTGTTGGGCTTGTGAAGAGCTTGGAGGACTTGGAGAAGACAGGAGCATCTTCCTTATCAAAGGGAGCAAGGTTGATACCAGCAGTATCATATCCGAGTTTATTCAAGCAAAACTTAATTTTGACATTAAACGAGGCGTGAAGAGACTTGAAGATTGCTTCCATTCTAAATTGAAAGACGGAATTCAATTCCTTTTTAAGGTCTTGTTCGAATTTTTGGATAGTGCAAGGAACTTCGAGAGCAATTCTTTGGAGAACAATGTCTTGCATTCTTCCTGCAGCACCTTCAACTTGATTGGTCAAGTCAGTTTGAAGTTCATCTCTTAAAGCTTGTTTCTTGACTTCAGAGAGCACAGGGCTCGAAACTCTGATTTCTGTGGATTTGCTTGGAGTAGTTTTGAGAATTCTAGAAGAAGCAACTCTGCTATGCCCAGGAGATCTGGCGCTTGTTCTATAACTTTTGTCCATACTGGTGTTAGTTCTATCAGTTCTAATTCTGCTAAATCTAGTTGCAATCTTTGATTCTGAGCCTTTTCTTAATCCCTGAGAAATTTTGTTATTTTTGTGGAAAAATTTTTAATGTTACAAGTGAAGCAGTGCTATGAGAATGATTTTGAGGAGATAAGAATTCATATTTTGGAGGAGAAGCCAAAGGTCTATCAGTGATTTGGTAATGTTGTGGAGATAAGAATCCTTTATTTCTTCCGACAGGGAAAGTGCTTGCAGCAGTTATATTATGTGAGTCGTTATGGAGTCTTTCTGAATCTTCATATTTTGAGTAATCATTTTCTCCTCGAAGATGGGATTTCTTCAAGATGGAATTTGGGGCATCTCTACTATACATTGAATCGGGAGCAGTGGTCGCAAATTGTCTCTCAGTATTACGATGAGTAAGTTTATTCGCATCTTGTAACAATTTAATGATTTCAGAGTCGTTAGTTCTGTCAATTGCAGTTTTGTCAAAGCAATCTCTGATTGAAACATCAGCATTTCTTTCGATCAAAAGTTGAACAATATCCTTGTGACCATTGTAAGCAGCTATCATTAAAGGGGTCCATCCTCTCTACTTGAATTAGGTCGATGCTCGATCAAAATATAACCTGATCTTTAGTATTTATCTCAGCTTTTCTATCGAGAAGAAGTCTAACAATCTCTTTGAAGTTATTCCAACAAGCAAGGAACAAAGCACTTTGGCCAGACTAGAAATTTTAGAGAAAGCATGATAAAATAATACGTTATTTTTTATATTGAGATCTGATCCGGCTTGAATAAGAGCATCAGCTACTCTATAAAAGCCACCTTTACAGGCTAAAGCAAGAGCTGTATATCCATTTCTGTTGGTAAGATTGACGTTAGCTTGATTGGGATCTTTGAGCAATTTTCTAACTTCTTCAAAATCGCCTTCTTCTGCTTTCAACATAAGAAGGGTATATCCATTGGAAGCTTCAAAACCTTGAGATTTAGACTATTTTCGGAGGATTAGGGTTTGGAAGATGCGCAACACTTACATTTGACATGAACAGCCGAGTTCGTTATTTTATTTACAAAGATATTGATTAAATATTTTTTGTTGTTCCTCGGTTAAAGGAGCTTTGATATCAAAGCCAAAAAAATTGATGTGTTTTTTTCATGAGAAAAATCATAATACGTATCTGAGGACTCAAAAACTTGAAAAAATAATAATACATTTTTTCGAGTCGCTTGGTTTGAGAGGGAAATTTGATGTTAAATAAATGTAATAATTATGCAAGGATACTGCAATACAAGAGTCTTTTTTCTTTTATTCGAATATACCAAATATCATGAATGGTAAGGAAAAAGACAAATGAACGCTCAATTTAATATTTATTGCTTAAGGTATTTTTCGTATTCTTCAGGAGTCAACATAATGTTGAGTTCAGCACCGTTGGCAACCTTAACTCTGTAGATCCAGGAGTTTTCAGCATCTTGGTTGATTCTAGCGCAATCCTTGATGACTTCTTCATTGACCTATTGAATTAATTTTGAGAGAGAGCAAATGAAGTATCAATTACTTCTTTAATTTCTCCGGAAACAGGGGAGTAGATGTCAGAAGTACTCTTAACACTTTCAATGGAAGCAATGGGTTGGCCAACAGAGATGGCAAATCCGGGCTTGTTGACATCGAGATGGACGATATCTCCCAATTCACTTTGGGCGTGGTTAGAGATACCGATTTCACCAATCTAGAGAGAGAGAGAGAGATTTAATCAATAATCTGGAAGATTCTTATACATGAGTGCTATCATCGTACTTGATCCATTCGTGTTCCTTGGTGTATCTCTTGATGGCTAATTATAAGTAAACGAAATCATCAAGTTGGGGATACTGGCGAAATATCCCTTGGGCAAGCAGTTGGCTCTCAAGGCTTTAGCGCTATAAGCGATGGGTCTGAAAACTTTGAACATTTGAGTGGAAGATGTGTGAAGAAAAAGCAGAAATAATTTTGTTTAATTTAATAATATTAAACAACTTTTGACCCTCAAATAACCTCATGACTTTTGCACCAGCAAATCAATTTCCTCGGACACAAAAATAAAAGTATTTTCTCTGCAGGACTAATCTACAAGATCTAAAATAAAAACTCGAAATATTTAAACCGAAATACGAAATGATTGTAATGGAAAAAGATTTGCGTGAGGTTTAGACGAAAAAACAGATGAGTCATTTCAAGAAATTTTTAATTATCGAGTTTTTGAAATCTTCTGAAATGAAAATGAACGCAGAACAGTGTTGCCGATAGAAAATTTATTTTTTCCACAATCTGGTGAGAAATATTTCCAGACTTTCCAACATTTTCAAAAATTCCTCCAACTTCCGAAAAAAAATGGGATTTCCTGGATTTCCGATTGCTTGCTTCAAATTTCCACCATGTCGGAAGATTTTATAGACAATCGACAACACTGAAGCGGAGACTAGTGAATAAACAGTGATTAAAGCTGAGTTGTATAAACTTTTCCTTGACTGAAAAACATCTTTTGGCGCGTCTCCTGAAGATTAAAATTAAAAGTATAATTGAGGTGACACAAAGGTTGATCATATAGAGAGTTTTTATTCCTGTTTTGACAAGAAGAAAGAAGCCTATTTGCTCTACCCATCTCAAGCAATTCATCTGACAGATTGAAGGTTAAGATTGATATGAGAACAAAGCGGAATTATCTAAATTTAGGGCTTTCAAATTCCTATAAGTCAAGTATGATTGATTAAAAGTTATAATGAATTTATTAACAACTAAAGTTCTTCAATTAGCCATGTTGAATCTGGTTTTTTTTTTTTATTCTATGGGGAATCGCGAAAACAACAACTTTGAAAGGTAATTTTTTGATTTTTCATCATTAAGGTGTTATAGAATTTGAGATATTTTATTTGGAGAAAAACAACTCTGGCTTTTCAAGTGAGATAATAGGATGGACTGGAATGGATAATCCAAGCTATACAAACCAACACCAACTGAGCTATTCAATTTGCGATGGTGCTGATCTTGTGGAAGACCCTGGCAAAGGGAGTTCTTATGGTGAGTTGTGGAAGGACACATTTAACCTTCCAGCTCATAGGAGTTTATTTATAACCCTGGAAGTTTGGTTCTTGGATAATTGGGCTGCAAGTGATGGACTCTACCTTTCCTCATACAATGCAGCGAATACTATATATTATTTCAATGGCCAGATTGCGCAACTAGAGTATAATGCAGCAAGCTGGAGTAGTAATCTGTGTGGAGATTCTAGTTTTGGCGATCTAAAATCTGTGATATTCACTGTACGCTTTAATCATGATTAGGATTATTTTTATTTGCATCTCCATCGAACAAATAGCAATAATGGAAATTTTAATTTGAGAAATGTCAAAATCCAAGTTTCCAATCATACGCTCGCTCAGGTTTTTCTTGTGGATATACAACACCTGTGAATTTATTATCTCCAGGGTATAATTGTGCTTGTGGGACGGGACAATTTTATGATTCTGCGGCATCAAAGTGCTCTGCTTGCGATTCATCCTGCGCAATTTGTTTCGGACCCTCTTCTTCGGAATGTGGTTCGTGCGCTGAAGGCTATGTTTATGATGGAACGGATTGTATACCATGTGATAAATCCTGTAAAAACTGCAACGGACCTCTTGAAGGCCAATGTACTTCGTGCTCTGAAGGTTACTTAATTTATGGGTCGTTTTGTTTACCTTGCCATCCAACATGCGAAACTTGCTTTGGGATAAAATCGAACCAATGTCTTTCTTGTGCTGCTGATCTTTACTTGGATACAAACTCTCCATGCTCTGCTTATCCTCCAAGCACTTTTGAAACTCAGACACAAGCTGTCCAGGGCTTTCTTCAGAATGTAACTCAGCAAGGAGTCGTAGTAGTTTATGTGATGTCCTTGGTAAACCCTTCGAGAATTACGATTGGTCTTTTTGAAAAGATGCTGCAATACATCAGATATATTGATGTATCTTACTGGCAAGAGTTAATCAATGTATTTCATGACTGGGATTCGAGCTGGCTCTCTTTAGATTTCAGGATTGAAATTCCTGATGAAATTGGAGATGAATCAGCATATCGTAGGGTTCCAAATATTTTTTCAAATTATAAAGTCAGTGGAAGTTTTTTGCAAAATTTTTGGGAGAATACAATGGCTCTGGGAATATTAGGTTTGCTTGTTAGTAGCTTATGGGGAGTAGAATACTTTTCAAAAAAGAAGCATACCTCTTCCCAGAAATTGTTCTCAACAAGATTGCGAATAATGGGTCAAAATCTTTTGATATCACAGTTTTATATAAAATGTGGAGATGTGATTTTCTTTTTTGTGATTCAAGCAAAAGCATTTTGGAAAGCTACAGCTCTGTCAGCCTCAAGCTTGCTCATTTCAATTGTTGTCACTGTGGCTTTCTTCGGCTTTCATTTGCAGTTAGTCAACAAGTACCAAAAATCTGAGAAGAAGAGGGGATTTGAAGATTTCTGCGAGAAAAATGAAGGTGTGAAAATTTTATTTGAGAGATTTAAAGACAAATCTATTTTGAGTCAATCATTTTTACTGATTTTTGTGATGAAGGATCTGGCTTCAAGTGTGGTTCTCACGACTTTGTTAATCAGTCCTCTAAGTCAGATTATAATAATTACAACGATGAATGTGCTCATGATATGTTACTTACTTTGGAAAACGCCATTTCGTCAAATTATTGATGGCATTGAACAGCTTATATATGAGTCTCTTTTACTTTGCGCAAATCTTTGTGTTTTAACCCTTGCAATTTCAGATGAGGAAGTCAGAATCGAAACAGTGAGTCGAGGCATAATCATCATCAATATCGTATTTAATTTTTGTGATTGGCCTGGTCACTCTAGCAAGACAATTGCACAAATCTTGGGAAGCAAAAGGAACCCAAAATATTCTGCCAAGCTCTGATGAAGTAAAAAGGCCTCGTTATGATCCAGTTCTTCCAATTACCAAGTCGTTCTAGCCAGTTGGTTGTTCAATCCAATTCTGCCAGTGTCTATGCGAGCAATATTTTTGAAAGTGATCAGGATGATGGAAAAAATATTGAGAGCAATAATCTCTTGTGGAAAAAAATTTGACGCTCAAATCGAAGCAGAGCTTCAACTAGATTAAGTCAAATTACTCCTATTCCATAAAATTTATGAAAAAAATCTCCAAAGTAATAAAGAAATAAGTTAAGAGAATTAATGTTTGATGATGTAAGTTAATTGTTAATTGTTTCAGAAAACATTAATAAATTATCTCAATATACGCCAAAAATCGAATATTTGTCACAGAAAAGTTTTTAAAGAGATGAGTCAAATTGAGCCGAATGGGAATGAGTTGAATGGAAAGCCTTGGGGGAAGTTGAGCTCTTTTAATATAAATTTTGAGAACGTTTCACTGGTAAAGAATGAATATAGCCTTGGAAGACAGCCATCAAATGATATAAAAATTTCAGATATTCGTCTAAGCGGAGTGCATTGTAAAATTTCAAAGGATGATGAGAATAATTTTTGGATCGAAGACCTTTCTTCAAACGGGACTTTTCTGGATGATGAAGTTATTGGGAAAGGAAAAAAAAGGAAAATTGTGTCAGGAGACAAGATATACTTGCTGCACCCTAGTAAAGTTCAGCAAGACGAGATCATGGGGTACGTGTTTTCTTCAGTGAATAGGCCCGAAGAGATTTCGCTCAAGAGACAAAGAGAAGATAATCAGAAAGCGATAGAGGAGGGGAAGAAACTCTATGAGAAGAATTTGAGGTTCCAAGAGGAATTAGGAGAAGAGATGATGTGCTGCATATGTATCGACTATTTGTATCAGTGTGTGACCTTAATTCCTTGTCTGCACAATTTTTGCGCAGCCTGCTTTTCTGACTGGATGCAGAAATCAAAGATCTGTCCACAATGCCGAGAAGAAGCATTGGAAGTGAAGAAGAACCATGTTGTGAACAACATAATTGAGAAGTTTATGGAGAATAACCCGGATAAAAAGAGGCCACAGAAAGAATATGATGATATGGATGCAAAAAATAAAATCAAAGAAGAGAGAGTGATTCTTCGCTCTGAGCCAGAAATTATTGGCCTTGGAAATTCCTCAAAAAATCAAATCACAAATATTACTCAGCCTCTCCCAACTCTTCCAACAAGAAGAGCACAACCCCTGATTGGAAATGTCCACGTTCACTCCAGCAACCCTGGCCTAGGTCCATTTAATCCGCATTTATCAGGTGGTTTCCCGTATTCGAACCCATTTGGAGGATTGAACTATTTACCTCATGGAAATCCCCTTCCAATGAATAATTACACTTCTTTCCCTCCTCCTCCTCCAATGATGAATTTAAATCAGAATATGTTTCATCAAACCTACCTTGGAAGTAATCTGAACCCACTCAATAATTTTGTTTTGAACAACATGAACATGAGCATGAGTTTAAATAATAATCTGAATAATATTCAAAACCAATTGAATACAAGATTTTTTGGAGGACCTTCTAGTGGATTCAATCCAAACCATTTTCAAAATAACAGCAGATAAAGGTTGTGGACTGTAGAGAAATATTGATTGCGAAACATTTTAGGTCTCTCTTTGTCTGAAAAATTATTTCTTATAATTATTATTTGTATAAAAATTCATAATTTAGAAAATAAAAATAAGAAATATGTATTATACATACCTCCCTTAAGAAATTTTTGTACCATTAGATCTGTCATATTTCAAACAAATTCATAATTTTGGAAATATCTTTTTCCTCTAATTAATTTAAAAAGGAAAATTTATTTGATGTTGGTCGTGGATGATATATTAAAGAGAATCCAAACTTTTACTCCATACACATGGACAGTTCGTTATAAGCAAGTAACTTGATCATCTTTAATAAAACCCTTATTAATTAATTAGCTTTCTCCTTACAAATGCGCCATTCATGGATTTGTCAATTCTGGGGTGAACGAAATTCAATGTCAAGTCTGCACTGAAAAAATAAAAGTTGAGGATCCTTATGAAGGAAGTTATGATCCTGTGAAAGTTATTGAGCTTGTTGGTCGATACAAAAATCAATTGAAAACAAAACACGCCGAAGAGTGTTTCTTCCACAACCAAAATAATTCCCAAAAAATTTCAATTGATTACTTTTACCAACAATGGAGAATCCATTACAACAACAATTATTATAGCTACGGAAACCAAGAAGGTATCGAACTCCCTTTGATCAGTCCAAAAGTCCTTGAGTATATTGTAAGATTTATCTGATTACCAATTGATTGATTTTTTTTTTTAAAACAGGGTGAGAAAAGTCTTGATATTATCAACTTGAAAGGATCAATGATTGAATCTACAAGTATTGTCGAAGTCCCAAAGATATTATCAATATTTGGATGGAGATATGTGAAAGGGAGTCAAGATCATTTAAACTGTGATTTTTGTGGAAGAAGCGTGGATATTTCAGCGTATAAAACACAAACAGGAAGAATGCAAAATTTGAGCGAAGTGAGTGATAATTTGGAATACACCTCTGGAAAATTTGTTCCAATTTTTGATCCCCTTCAAGAGCATAGACATTATTGCAAATGGGGTAAGCCAAGAGTGATTGACGCAAAGAAACAATATGGTTGGACAATTTGTGTGGAAATGCTTAGATATAGCGTATTGACTGAAGGCAAAGATTTGAAGGAAAATAAAGCTGGAGCTGATGAAGGAAAAACACACGAAAATATTGAAGAAGAAAAAGTTCATGAAAGCATTTTGGCGGAACAAACTAAATTCAAGCTCGAGATTATGAATAATATGCAAGAATTGAAGGCCTTGAAAGAAAGAACATTTAAGAAATGCGAAGATATTATTAAATCCTCAGAAAAGTTGGGATTAAAGGATTCAAAGAAATATTCCGGCATGATTGAACATCACCGTACCAAATTAGACGATCTGATCAAAGAACTCAACTTAAAAGTTGATCCTGAGAAAAAACTCAAATCTAACTAACTACATATGATTGTGTGATATTTATTTTTGACGCCATATGATTTGATTCTTTAAAGTATGATGATAGAGAAAAATATCTTGTCTTGTTGTAACTGTGTATATTTCAAAATTTACAGTGGAGATGACTTGAGTTGATAAAAGTAATATTAATTTGAAGAAGAGAAACCAAATTTTTTTTCATAGTTTTCCAAGTTTGGAGATAAAAAGGCATATTTGATGAATGAACTGAACATAAAACTACAAGCGAATATAGCAAGCAAGGATAGAGTTTTTAGAATTTGGCAGGTAGGCAAAAAGCAAATATAATATGTAATCAAAAACTTTAGCAGATTCTATAACATTGGGTCTTATCAAGAGTGTGTTTTTCATTTTTGACGTGATAGGAGATTTTGACGTCGAGATCTCTGATGTTCTTTTCGTTTTTCTTGACAGCGATGCATCCAGTGATGACATCATTCTTTTTCACAGTGATATCATCTTCGAAGTAGAAGATGGTTTGTTTCCAATGAGTATCCTTTAAATAAGGAGCTAAAAAGAGAGTCAAATAAGTATAAGAAATATCGAGTACTGGTTGAGAGACGAACACTTTCAGCTCCGTGGCTAAAGTAAACATCGAACCAAGCAACCAAACCATGAACAACATCATTTCTGGTAGCTTTAATTTCATATTTGGATGCGAAATCTAATTCCTTGACGGTAACAGTCTTGATGTCGATGTCCAAGATAGCGCAGTGGGTAGTGTTGACTTGTTGTTTTTTGACAATGTCAACCAAAGGTTCGAAGCCAGACCACTTTTTGATTGAGGTCATCTTGACATCATATACGTTGTCCCAGAAGTTGAGGATAGAGTTTTTGTATTGTTCATCTTCAACGCCAGCCAACCAAAGGATAGCTCTGTCAGGCATTAAGATACCATCCTTGGTCAACCATTTATCTCTAGCAAAGAGGACAGTGTCAAGCATAGATTCGTAAAGAAGGAAATAGCCCATCCATTCAGAGATGATAATGTCGACCTTTTCAACAGGCAATTCAACTTCTTCGACTTTACCTCTAATAATTGTAACCTTATCAGCAAGTCCATTGTTCTTGATAATATTTTGTGCCTATTAATGAGATTAGGAAGATGAGTAGGAAGTGGTAGGTTACATGTTTAGCAATAGATGCGTTTTCTATACCATATACATGCTTAGCTCCAGCTTTAGCAGCAAAAATACTGAGGATACCAGTACCGCAGCCAATATCGAGGACAACTTTGTCCTTGAAGAGGAAAGCATTTCTCACAATAGCGTTTCTATAAGCGGTGGTTCTAGTCTAGAAGGGTTAGAGAGTTTTCAAGCGGGTGTTTTACTCTGTCCTTGAGCATTTCTTCATGAATACCAAAATGAGAATAAGAATCGAAATAATTATCAGCAGCGCCCTCCAAAGTGTCAGGAGGCTTGAAATCATTCATGAAGGAATCAAGTTCAAAGCCAGGCTCCTTGGATTTAGGGATCTTGTGAACTGGTGGAACTTGAACAGCAGGTTCCTTGCGGGTATTTTTTGAGGCAGGGTTACGATCCATTTAAATTAAATTAATCTAGTAAAAGATAGACAAGAATTAACTAAACCGCATATATCTCAGTGGATTATCATATCTAAATTTTATTGCAAACAAAGTATTGCAGAGAAGAAAATACTATGGAGTTTTTTTTCGGACTGTTGAAAGGAATTTTTTTTTTGTCAGTCAGTCAGTCAGATTTAAACAAAAATATAATATTGAATTCTTGAAAAAAAATTTATTTTATAAAATCACAATCACAATAAAAAGTGAACAACACGATTACAATGCTTCTTTGAAAGCTTCAATTGGGACAGAAGGAGTTGGAGAGTTTGGTTTTTCAGAAAGGATACTTTGGAAATCAGAACAAGTGCTTGTTCTAGTTCCAGTTCTACTTTTAGCTAAATTGACTTGATAGTCTTTTCCCTCAGATTTTAATTTGTAATTGACAGTTTTGCCTTTGACGATATCGTAAGTTTGTTCATTATGAGTGACTCTCTTTCTTTTGGGAATATCAAAAACGAATAAGCTTCCTTTTTGATCTGGGGGTGGGGAACCATTTCTCATATCCTTACTTTCAGTTCTGCCGAAGGAAACTCTAAAGCTCGCATACTCAGTGCCTCTTTGTCTAAGGGCAGTATTTCGCGCTCTGAGAGACATGTGATTTGGAGAAACTATTTCTTCATTCTGTTGAAGGTCTTCGTCAACATCAACGTCATCATCGAATTGCTGCTGTTCAAAGGTGATTTTTCTTCTCATATCGTCATCTTGATGATCAGCATATTCACTAGGTCTTTGCGCAGGCTGATCAATAAGATGGCTTGTATGATACTCATCCCTGATTCTTATATTTGAGCGATTGGCTGGAGATTGGTCGAGCTTGTCCTGGGTTTGAGGCCATCCAGAAACTCTTGAGTAAGGTGAGTTTCCTGCTTGGGAGTAAACTTGGAAAGAAACACGGTTGTTTGCATGAATTGGGGTGGTTTCGTCTGGGATAGAAGGACGAGATTGGATTCTGCATTTACCGACAGCAGGACTTCTGGAAGCTCTGTCATTTTCATTGACAGCGTCAAGATTAGAGGAAGAAAGGACAAAAGGAGAGATAGCCTTTCTGATTGGATCTTGTCTAGAGTGGGGAGTTTGATTGTTCCCTGCTTTAGGGCTGCCATCAAAGTCTGTGATAGTGGTGATTGATGGGATGACTCTATTGGGGATAGCTGAATGGTGGCTCTGATTTAAATTATCTCTCAAATTGCTTCGATCCAGAGCTTCTCTAGTATCTTGTCTGATCGACTGATTCCTTGAAGGATTATTGGAGGCATGGCTTCTATTATTTAAATCATTGTTGGATTTGGGATTGGATTGAGCTGGTTTTGAACTTGCAACTGATCTATGATGGTCAATATAGCGGCTGTTGGAGTGGTAAGCATAATATTTGTCTTCTTCATTTGTGCTTACGTGGGTGCCAAATCCTGCTGTTCCAGCCTCCGTTGGGTATCTTTCATGCTGATTTTCTCGACTCTGCAAAAGTCTTTCTTTTTCAGCTAATTCTCTGTCAAGTTCTCTGAGCCTATTTTCTCTTTCGAGAAGGTCTCTTTCGTACTGAACTCCATTGATCTGCTCTGAGAGCATTTGTGGGGTGGCATCGACTCTATTTCGACTTCTGTTTTGAGAGAGACTTTTATTCTGAGACACATGACTGACATCAGCTGCTGGTTGAACATTTAAGGCCGATCTTTGATTGCTGGGTCTTCTGTCTGTTTTTGGTGATGCGCTACTATACCCACTTCTGTTCAAACCTCCAATCTGGCTATTATTTCTTTGAGAAACATCAAGATTTGTTTTTGGTCTATTAGTCTGAGACTTGCTCATTGAAATATTGGATCTATTAGTTGGCGTACCAGCTTTATGCAAGCTTCTATGACTGAGATTTTGATTTGGGTTTGGAGCAGTGGCCCCAGTATTTTCTCGAACTCCATCGCCAAAAGAAGGTTGGGTATTATGGGCAGCTTTCGCAGTTCCAGTTCCAAGGCTTTTTTTCCTTGTATGATTGCTCATATTGGTGAGATTTAATCGACTTGGGGATCTTGGGACTGGGGCTTCTTCCTCTTCAACCTGCTGCTGTTGTCTCATGGATCTTGAGATATTATTGACACTCTCTTTTCTTGTCGGTGCTTGTTCAGCATTTATTCTCTGGCTTCTGGAAACATTGAGAGCTGATTGATTCAATGATGATGCTTCGCCATTGATTCGAGGAGTCACCTTGTCCATCAAGTTCAAAGAGTTTCCTTTGCTATCTGAGCTGACTGGGAGGGTAGAAGAAATAGTTGTTGGATTTGAGCTCAAGTTGACAAGGAGGTTGGTTAGATATTTCAAGGTTTGGAGGATAAGAGTGTTTGAATCCCTTTCTTCAATTAAAACTTCCATGTTTTCATTATCAGGGAAGCATTCTTGGAAATGATAATAAGCATGATGGTTTGTGGGGAGTGCATCAATAGCATTATAAATGTAATCAACATATTTATAGATTCCTCTTGGAGGGAATCTTTGTTGACCATCAGCCGAAATTTTCTCCAGAAGTTGATGTCTTTCTTCTTCTAAATCGGCAACTCTGTTCTAATGATTTGATTATAATAGAGAAAAATTATGAAATGAACTGTCATCGTTTGAAGTTCTCTGGTAAGTGCATTCATTTCGTCTCTCATTACATAGTTTCGTGATTGTAAATCATCGATCTCCTGCCTTGGTGGAGAGATTACAACGAGAAGTGAAATAAATTTACAATCTATTATGATGAGAATGAGCTTCTCTTTTGAGATTTTCAGTGTATAAGTAGTTATCAGCCAACAACTGTTTATGCTCTTCAAGCTCTTGTTTTAAATCATAAATTCTTCTTTCAACTTCAGCATAATGATCTGATCGGTATTCTCTTCTACTAGGGAAGATTATGACAACTAAAAATTGTTTTCTAGCTTACTCTGGAGATCTACGGCCTGCTGATGAATAACTGCCAGCCAAACTGTCGCCTGGTCGACTTCTCTTGGCATATTTCAATGCAGTCTTTGGGGTGATTAATAAGGAGAACTTTGACAAAAAAAATACTTCAAGGTTGCTCTTTTCAAGTCGAAGGATTTCGATAGTATTTAAAGCCTTTGCATAATCTCTTTTCAGCTCCTAATATTTTTAGCTTGAAGAGGCAATGTTTGTTTCGATTACAATATAGCTTGGATGGTCAGTTGGAAAGTTGGAACCATAGCCGCTGTAAGTCGAGCCATGAGTATTGAGACGAGCCGGTGATGCATTTGTAGTTTGAGTTAATAAGTAATCTTTGACACGAGGAGATTGACGAGGAGAAAAGTCTTCCATAGAATGAAGTTGTTGCTGTGAGGAAAAGACACTCTAATATTTATCTAAAAGTAGTTATTTTAAATACAAGTCAGTTTTACCTGTTAATTCCGATTCTCTCAACGAATAAATTTAATATTAAAAGGAAAATTACTTCCCTTGTATTCGACTTTATTGCGGGGGCGGGGACAGGACATTCTGCTTGGTCTGAGAGAAAATGAAAACCATGTTGTGATTGATATTCAATAAAAATATAATGTTTCAAAGTCTCAGAGTTATGGAGAAAATTTTTTTTTTTTAAATATTAGGAACCAACAAAAAAAGCCACCAATTTTTGTTCCTTCGAAAATCTGGAATTAAAGTGCATTTTTGTTGATTTGTAAATTTTCCCTGATATGAGATGATCTCTTTAAATTGCATTCTCGAAAGAAGTTTTTTTGAGGAGCCAGTCCCTCCCGACGACAATGAAGTTATGAATTTTAACAAGCGAATAAAAAGAATTCTGAGATATTGATTGATAGATTTGTAAAAAAAACCCTTAAGGGAGAGAATATGAGAGAAGATTTGTGATTAATTTGAAATTCGAAAAGAGTTTAAATTCACTTTGAAGGGTATGCGATTATACAGGGAATTTTGCATGAAGTTTTTATGTCAATATTATTTGCCATACAAAAAACCCCTCAAACTTTCAATTCTAATTAATTACAAAATATAAAACCTGCTTCTATCTACTATAGTTTTTCAAACAATTTTTGATGGATCGGTACAAAATTCACAAAACTGTGGGCGATGGCAGCTATGGTATCGTGTACAAAGCATCAAATATACAAACAGGCGAGACTGTAGCTATAAAAAAGATGAAGAAGAAATTTTATTCTTGGGATGAGTGCATGTCCCTGAGAGAACTCAAGTCATTGAAAAAATTGAATCACCCAAACATTCTGAAGTTGAAGGAAGTCATTAAGGTGAGTGACGAGCTGAACTTTGTTTTTGAGTACCTGGACGAGAACATCTACCAACTTTACACACATGTCCGCGAACAAGGCAAACAGATGCCTGAGAGCCAAATTCGTTCGATTATTTACCAAACCGCGACTGGATTAGCTTATATGCATAAGAATGGTTTCTTCCACCGTGATATGAAGCCAGAAAACCTTTTGATTCACAAGGACACTGTAAAGATCGGGGATTTTGGTTTGGCTCGAGAAATCCGCTCCAGACCCCCTTATACCGAATATATCTCAACTCGTTGGTACAGAGCCCCTGAGCTTTTATTGAAATCAACAAACTACAACTCTCCTGTGGACATCTTTGCTCTTGGCTGTATAATGGCCGAACTCTACATGCTTGGGCCCCTATTTAATGGATCTACCGAGATGGACCAAATATATAAAATCTGTTCTGTACTGGGAACTCCCTCAATAAGCACCTGGAGTGAAGGTCACCGTTTAGCATCCAATATGGGTTTCAGTTTCCCTCAATTTTCTCCTGTTCCTTTATCTAGCCTGATCCCAAATGCATGCCATGAAGCAATTCAGCTTATTACAGAAATGCTGAGATATGATGCTTCAAAAAGGCCAACAGCGCAACAGGTTTTGCAACATCCGTATTTTGCTGGTTTTGCTCCAATGTCAAAGCCAATCACTCCACTGATTAGTGACAAGAGCATGAATGAAGGGCAAAACACAAGCATGAATCAAAGCACACATACAAGGAATAGTTCTTACCAAAAGCCAAAGACTAGAGAGATCAGAATCCCAAGTCGACAAAAGTCTGGTGCTAAAAATTCCTCGAATGATTTAGCCGACATTGATGCACTTTTGGCAGACTCTGAGAAGGTGCTTGCTCCTGAAGCTGATATCTTCAAGAGGTTGGATCAAAAGAAAAGTAAGGGTTTGATTAGCACAGATCATACAGAGCAAAATGACGGAATGATGCTCCCTCAAGTCAAAAAAGCTATAAATTTCGAGAATGGAGGTGGAAGTTTGAGTCTTCCTCCTGTGACAAAGAAAACGTTTGGAAGTTTGGGAGGTGGCTACAACCCACTTTTTGGCTCTGCTATTGAGCCCAAAGTGTACCAAAGCAAGCCTGTTCTCTCAAAGCCTCAGGCAAATATATTCCAGAGTGATAGCAGAAGAAATATTGGGCGGGAAGAGATTTCTCTGCCCAAGTTTGAGCCTTTGGAGCCAAAGATCGAAAAGAAATATGACTTTGGAAAACTAGATTCTTTCAACACTTTGAATCATGGAAATAAAAACCATCTAAATCTGCCTTATAAACAAGAAAAGACTTTGAGAACAAAGGAGACCTTGAGCGATATTAAGCCTGTGAGTGATCTGTATAACTTTTCTGGTGTGGCAAAAGATCTGACCCTTCCTCCCAGCAATAACTTTGCAGCCAGAAATACAAGAATTATGAATAAATACGTGTTCAACCAAAACCATAACAATAGTGGCATGAACAATTATAGTGACTTTGCAGGAAATAATCTTAAAGGAGGTCTTGTTGGAGGAGGATATGGACTCGGCTCAATGGGTGGCGGAGAAGGATATGATGCCATTGGCAGACATCGATTTTAATTCTTTAGAAAAAAATTTTTGAGGCTTAAAACAACCTTTTTATAAAATGAATGAATAAATAAATATTCCAGATATGACCCAAACTACTGTGTTTTTTTAGCGTGTGTTAATTTTTTATTTATTAGAAGATCTGGTGATGATATTTTTTTCTCAAGTAAAAACTTCATATGCTATTATTGTAAAGTTTGTCACTTTACTTTGGATATTAATCTTTTATTTTTTTTCAAAATGAAAAAATAACAGTAGCAACATGGATTTTATAATATAATAATCGAAGGAACAGTGTATTCGTTAAAGTTGCACAATTTTTACTTTAAATAAATTTAATTTTATCTGACGGAGTCAAGATGTCTTTACCGACCGATACAACTCAGGACTTTGATTATCTTTATAAAAGTAAGTGCCAATGGTTTTTTTTTGGTAAATCCTTTAGTTTTGGTGGTTGGTGATGTCCAGGTCGGGAAATCCAGCTTTGTTTGTCGGTATTAAAGTATAATGGTGATCAACCTGATTGAAGTTAGATATACCAAGAATGTTGTGGAAAATCCAGGACCAACTTTAGCAATAGAATATCAGACAAAAAACCTCATTTTACAAAATGGAAGTATCGTTAAAGCTCAAATTTGGGACACTTGTAAGATAATAAATATTGAGCTGATGTTAATTTGATATTGTAGCTGGATCAGAGAGATATAGAGCAATTACAACAAAGTATATTTTTCTAAAACGCATAAAGTAATAATAGTTTAGTTATTATCGAAAATCAGCAGGAGTCCTTTTATTTTTTGATTTGACTGAAAAGAGTACTTTTGAGAGTGTTGCCAGATGGCTAGCAGACATTTGTGATTATGGTGAAGAAGAGACTGTCATTATGTTGGTTGGGAATAAAAAAGATTTAATCAAGAGCGATCCAAGTAAAAGACAGGTTTCTGAAGAAGAAGCAAAAAAACTTGCTGAAAAACATAATTTATTATATGAAGAAACTTCAGCTAAAACCGGTGAAAATGTCGTTCCTGCTTTTGAACATCTTATTGAAGGTTAACAAGGGGTGGTGAGCTGAGATTAATATTTTATGATAGAAATTTACAAAGAACAAAAGAAAAATCAATCAAATTCGGAAGGAGAATATGTGAAACAGCTCAATATTAATTTCCAAAAAGTTCCATCTTTGAAAATCCAGAAAGAAAATTTGAATAATAACAAAAGCGGTTGTTGCTAAGAAGACGTTTCGTTTTGGTTTGAAGCAATGAAATGAAAACATTTTTATTTATTCTTGATTTCTATTGTTGAGCTTAAATTTTCTGTAATAACAATTTTTTCAGGAAAAGACCTTGAGGTTTTATTTTTCGAATTGTAAATATTGTATGATTAAATTTTTTTCTCTCGATAGTTTTGGTCATATCCAGGGTTCGAAATCGTGCAGATTTTGTCCAGGTTTCCAGATTTTTATAAGTTTCCCCGAAAAAAAAACTTGAAAAAATATTTTCCCTATATTTTCTTAGAGATTTCCAACAAAAAGAAAGAAAGAAAAATTTTTGCCAAAAACCTTCTAAAAAAATTTCTTTCATTCAAAAGAAGTTCGAATTGAGAAATACCAAAAAAAAAAAGGTAATTGCACTTTCCAAAAATCTTTCAGAGTTGAAAATTCCAAACCCTGGCCATATCTCAAATGTTTAAAATTTCAAAGATCGTTATAGAAGCCAGTAAACGTCTAGAAAGATTAAAATATTTGCATTTTTCAAAGCTGATTCTCTTCATTTTCATTTTGCCTTGACCTTGGAAATGGTTTGAGTGTGAATTTACTGTAGAAGCAGTTGTATTATTATATCGAAAAAGTTTTTGGTTTTGGTGGGAAAACTTTTCTATTCATTATAAATTTCGAGGCAAACAAAGAATACAAAGCCTTTTGACGGAAAGCTGAAAGAAAGAGCTTGGCTTTTTCCAAAAAGTCAATCCAATATGAATTGTGCATAAAGACAAGAAGTGCTATATTTCAAAGAGCATGAAGAAAATTTTCAAAGTGAATGGACTAATTTAAAATTTCTACTAGCTGCTAAAAATAATTTTTAGGTTTGAATTTCTTTTGAATTAACTTTAATCTACATTCGATAGACAACAATCACAAACGAATTTCGTTATCAAGATGAAAAGATTTTTGAGAGGCTTTGCTTGCTGTGGTAGTGCCAACCAGGCCAATGCATCTGCGATTTCTCGTGTTAGGGATGTGATGGACAGTCCTAGTCAGAACCAGCCAAGTAAGTCTTGAATAATATTTGAAAGTAATTATCAAAGATCTTGATCGTCAAATTGAAATTGAGCGACAAAGGAAGCTGGTGAAAATCGATACAAAATTTTGTTCAGACAACTTAACAGTACAGAAGCATGCATTGAGGTTATAAATGTTTCTAGTGTGCGGATTTCCGTCCTGAAAGCGGGGAACAACTGAAATACAATTGTCCAATCTGTTTTAGGTTCTTTGATCGTAAGGAGGTTTGATAGATTCTTCTGAGGATCTAAATTGTCTAAAGAGATTTTGGTGACAACATGTTGCAAGAATTATCTCTGTCATTTTTGCATCGAAGAAATGAATGAAAGTAATAGTTATTTAGAGCTACCATCTAAAAAAATATTTCAAGAAATTTTGAAAGACAAAAGTCAAGATACTCCTCGATGTCCTTTCTGTAATGATGAGAACATTGGATTACATGACGTTGACCCTAAGGAAAAAGTAGAATAGGTTTTAAATTACGAAATTGACAAGTTGTATAGCCAAAGAGATATACTGACTCTCCTGCCGCAACAATTTTGTCCAACAAGTATAAAGGAAGCTTCCAACAAACAGAAACGAGACAAAGTAGGTTCCATACTCAAACCAAGGTATAAAATAGTTCTGTTATTCACTAAATATTCGGAAGGGAGCAACAAAACAAGCACAGACAGAAGTTATGAAATTAGACTTTGATGATCATAAGATTGATGTGTCAAAAGCTGAATCTGAGAACCCACTTGATTACAGCCTTCATCAAGATATTGAGAATATAATTATGAGGAGATGTCCAAGCGAGCCTTTGCCTTTAGGGAAATCGCTTACGAAGGAAACTGAAGCAAATATCCTTGCAATCAAACGTAAATAATAAATATTTGAATTTAATTGAGGATAACGAATAGTGAATCTTTCTGAGACTGAGAATGGTCGTCAAGATTTAAGAGCAGCAGCAATAAACAAAAAAGCAACTTTGAGGCATTCTATAATCATGGAAGAAGTAGAAGTTGAAGCCTCTCCTCAAAGGCCAAATAATATCCATTGCAAAAAGAGCTATCCTGGAATGGTGTCTGAATTCTAAGGGTCTTAAAATTCGTTTGAAACCTGTGTAAGTTCAAAGTACCTCTTGACGTGGTCGCGGGAAAAGATTTTGCACTGTTATTTAAAAGAACAAGAGAAATCAAGGCAAAATTTTGATTTGTAAAATAAAAAATTTTTTATCATTTAATTTGATATTTTAACAATCGATGTTCATTATTGTTTCATGTTGAAAATTTTGGTTAAAGTAATGACAAGTATTATTATAAGAACATGTTTATGGTCTTCAAAACGTTTAAAAAACGAGAATTAAAGTCTTACAAATTGTGATGAGATAAACCTTTGTTTTTGAAAACATAAAAATGAACTTCATCCCTTGAAACTTCGAAAATTGGAGGGAAAGCTGAGTAAAGCACACTTCAATCCTTGAAGCAGCAAAAAAACGTTTTTAAGTCATAGGGATAATTTTCATCAATCTCCAAAGTTCTATTTTTTCTTAAAAGAACTTTTGGGGGGAGAAAAAAACAAGAATTTTAAGAAAAAGAAATTTTAAGACGGAATTTTAAGAATAAAAACTAATAACTATTTTATTCAGGTGAGAAAAGGAAACAATTTAAAAGAAAAGATCCTGAGGTTCAGCATCTCTCTCTCTCTTTGATCTGAAATGGTTTGACAAACATCAAACTCAGAAATAAAGAGGAATCCTTAAGGAGAGTTCAAAGAGAGTTGAAAATAAAACAACAGTTTGTTCATAAAGATTCAAAAGCTAATTTTATACAACAGAATTTATAGCAATCCAGCATTATTTAAACGAGTTGGTTTTATGAAATTTATAATATTTCTTTTTACGAAAAAAAAAAATGAAAACAAAAATTGTCTTTACTCAAGCTATTGTTAGAAAGCCATCAAAGAGCTACATAAATGGTCTGACAACTTCAGACTTAGGAAAGCCAGACCACGAGCTCACCTTAAAGCAACATGCTGGCTATGTTGAGGCTTTGGAAAGATGTTGCATTAAAGTGTTTGTCCTTGAAGCTGATGAAGACTTTCCTGATTCATGCTTTGTTGAAGACCCTGCAATCATTACTGAAAAGGTGACGATCATAACAAATCCAGGAGCACCAAGTAGAAATGGAGAGAAGAAGGTCATGAAAGAAGTATTGAAAGAACACGTTGAAAAGTTCGAGGAAATGCAAGGTCCTGGTACTTTAGACGGAGGTGATGTTTTTAGAGCAGGAGATCACTTTTTCATCGGTTTATCAAAGAGAACAAACCAGGCCGGCGCAGAAGAGCTCAAGGCTATTTTAGCTAAATATGGTTATACCTGTACTTTTGTTCCAATCACAAGGCTGTTCCATTTAAGAACAGGATCAAGCTTCATTGGAAATAACAATGTCGTGGTGGCTGGAGAGTTGATAGGAAATGGAGCTTTTGAAGGGTACAATCAAATTCCAGTGAAGGATGAAGAATCATATTCATCAAATTGTATCTGGGTTGGTGATACAGTGATTATGGCAAAAGGATTCGCTGATACCAAAGAAAAAGTTGAAAAAGCAGGCTATAAAATAGTTGAAGTTGAAATATCAGAATTCCAAAAACAAGATGGTGGCCTCACTTGTCTTTCTCTTCGATTCTAACTCTAATAATATTATGTTGGTCGAAATGATTAAAGTTTATATATTAAATGTTAAAAAAAAATTAATTGATCACTCAATTTTCATCTTAAAGTTTATCTGAAATTATGGGTTCAAAAAAAAGGCTTTTAAAAAGAAGTTTCGCTGTCGAGAAATATTTTATGAAGAAAGTCATGAATTGGAATTTCTATTCCATATTCTAACACATAGATATTTATTCATATTAGAGAGTATTTAAGTGAATTATAGTTCTTATGAAATATATCAATTAAAGTAATTTTAAGAAGTAGTTTCGTGTTTTTTGAGATCAACTTCTTTGAGGAAATTGATTCTGGAGGCAAGGTTCAAAGATAAGGAATCTTTATAAATGAAGACTTCTTCTTGAATTGTATCAAGAGCAATGCTTTGAAGATCCTTCTCAAAGACACAGCTTTTCAATGACAACAATTGCTTTGGTCTTATTTCTGGAAGCTCACAACTTGCGCGAAGACTATCTGTGGTTTGGGGCGTTGGAGGAGCTCTTGGTGACTCTAAGTTTTCTTTTTGAAGTTTAATGCTTTGATGAAGAGACACTTTTGGAGGTAAGTAGATTCTACGTTCCAAAGGCTTGACCATAAAAGTGATAAAATGTGCCAAGTAGACGATAAATAAAAGGACAAAACCAACAAGGAAAACTGTATCATAAGGACTTGAATCCACATCTACATAGTTGAAAAACTGAGATAAAACAAAAGGTTTACTGTTGAGGAAGAATAGTCCTGAGTAAGTGTAAAATATCAGAATCAATAAAGAGATGATTTCGAGTTTGTTGAGTTTGGGATCTCGATAAGGTTTATATTTGACTTGGAGATAAAGGAGGATTAGCATAATTGTAAAAGCAAGAAGAATCTAGCCATTGATGAGAGTCAGAACTTTACAATGAAAGAACTTGGATTCGAAGTGAAACTGATTGGAGGAAAATAAAAACAATAATCAAGAGTAGTTTTCCAAAATATAAAATATAATCCCTAGAAACGAGGAAGTCAACATGAAGATTGAGAAAAAATTTTACCAATAAAACTTTCTGCCTTTCCCATTTGAAATAAACAAAAATGCAGCAGAAATTCTCTTTTGATTTTTCTGACCTGTATTGAGTTTTCTCAACAAGAAAATTGGAAGTACAAGGCCTATTTGAGATAAAAGAATATTTATTTTAAAAAAATGAGAGAAACCCCAGAATAGTAATGAAGGGAGAACAAGACAGAAGGTGAAGAGATAGAATTTTCTGGATCCGCATTGAGTTGAATGATCTTGACTGATGTAAGTATTTGAATCGTCAATATCTGGGAGGGAAACGCAATCAAAGGCTCTGAGAGCAGTTTGAAGGATTGTGGGCTGGAAAATAAAACCAATGGTCATAAAAGATTTAACAATATCTTTTTTGTTTTTGCCAGTAAAGGCAAGCTTATGGCCTTTTATGAGACTGATAAGGCATGTCAAGAAAACATATGAAAGCCAAAATAAGATTGGAATCAACGAAACGATAAACAATTGAGCAAAGAGATAACTGAAATCATTTCCAAATAAGAGTTTGAGAATGCACCTTGATATCAAAGCATTCTCATCACTTGGAACAGTTTCTGAAATGATGATTGGAAAAATGTTGAACTATCAATATAATAAGTTTTTTGAAATTCATATTGAAAAATAAAATGATACTTTTCGGGGCCATTTCATTTTAAATCTGGTGAGAAGATTTAGAGCTTGGAGAAAATTCAAGTGGACCTTCAACAACATCGCTCGAGTTGAAATTTTAGCGTTTGTTCCTCCATTGGGACTCTTGGGATTGGGATCAATAATAATAGCGGAATTTTTTTTCACGCTGAGACTAGGGCAAATGTTTAACTTGCTCCCTCAAAAAATGTTTTACTGAATACAGTAGGTGATAAAGAGGAGTTGGAGGAGCAATAGTGTGAAATATCTGATGTAGTAAATAACATCTTTGTCACAATCAACACAGCTTGAAGGATTCTCTAACTTTTTTCAGAGATTGACAGCAAAAAACTTGACATTACCAATTTTTAGGTATCCTTCGATACATTCATCACATAAACCGCCTGTTCTTAACGTATCGCACTTTCCTGAAGCAATATAATTGTTGTGATACAGAGAGCCCCTGAACGATAAAATTGAATAAAAGTCAAGATTTACAAGCAAGAAGAAACACCGTCAGGGCATTCAAGAATATTATCTGAAAGAGAATCTTTTCTCCAGTAACCAGGTTTGACAGCAAGTTTGTTTCCTCCCAAACAAATAGCTTTATCAAAGGGACAGACTTTGCATTTATGAGTTTTGGCAGGATCAGTTAAAGTGTAAGTTCCAGGTTTGCAAAGTTTGCAACTAAAAAGAGTAAATTTCAAGGATTTGAAAAGATGGAACATTTGAAGATCTTTGTCAAAAATTTCTCCAGGATTGCATTTCAGGAATGATACCCTCAATTGAACGTCAATATCAAAATTGGTCTCCTAGGACGGGGATTCTGATCTTTGAAATTCGTGATAGTATTATTACTTGTAAAGTTGGAGAAGAATTGTGATTTAATGCTAGTTTAAAGATGGCATTTTGTTGAAGTTGTCCAAATAATTCAACTTGATTATAAATTAAGATGCTTCCTATTGAAAGAGAGTGATTTATATATCCATAGAAATGAGTTCGGGCTTACCTCTGTTAAAACTGAGAGAAGTTTGTCCTCTAAGAGTCTTGAAGTTATTCAACTCCTCATTACCACTTCCTTGTAATGATAATTCAACCACACTATCGGAAATTTAATACAATGACAGATAAAAAAAATTCTAACTCCCCATTGACACCTTCATAAATATTGTTATCTTCATCAAGGACTAAGAGTTCAAGAATTTGAGGGAAGGATGATCCACTTGATAATTGGATGAGATAATTTGAGATTTGTGAGAGATCTGAGGAGGAGAAGAGATTGAAGGACTTGTAGGCGTCAATTTGATCTTGTAACAATCGAGCAGTTGTTGCTTCTAAAGAAGAGTATGCATTGAATTGAATGTTTGTAGGGAGTCCAATAAAATAGTCATTGTAAATTTCAGCATAGTTTTGGGAGAAGGTGTTGTTCAAGACAATTGATTGGGATTTTTTCGAGAGGATCAAGAATGCTCCCCCTTGATTTTGAGCAACGTTTTGTTCGAAAAATGAAGACTCAACAACATCCTGTGTTCCAGTCAAATTTTTTTCTTCAAGGAGAGTTATTTTCAATTTAGAATATGAGGAGAAGAAATACGCGCAGGGAAAGAACGGTAGAAAGCACCTCCAGAGATCGCACTATTTTCTTTGTAAGTTGACTGAGATATAAAGATAAAGTCTTTGGAGAAAATTGAACCGCCTTTGCTTGAGGCTCTATTCTTCTCAAAATAAGAGTTTCGGATCTCTAGTGGATAAGAAGAAGTCACAGAATTTTCAGAGTCTTGAAGAGTGATAAGAAGAAGAGTTCAATAAATAAGTTGAGAATTACTAAATTGTTGACTATTGATGAAGATAGCTCCACCAGAAACAGCTGAATTATTAATGAAAGAACAATTTTGGATATCAAGCATTGAAAGGGCATTTTCATTATAAATAACTCCACCAAAGTTCATGGCTACGTTGTTTTGAAAAGTAGAATTGATAAGTTGGGATGTTTTGTATGTGAGAGGATAGCCCAATAAACTTAGTACCTTGAGAAATTGTGAAGGACAAAAATATGTCAATATTTACGGCTCCATCAATAGCTGTGAATCCTGAGATCCTGGTACTGTTAAGATTGAAAGCACCTTGTTCACTGATGAGCAAACTTGAATATTTTTCAGAATTTGGAGTGGTTTTGAGCTGTTTGTTAATGATTGACCCATTAGAGAAAGTGAGACTTGAATAGTGAGAATAAACAGCAGGTGAGGATATCTCAGAGACTTGAAAAGAGTCTATTGTGACAATAGAATTGTAGCAAGAAATTAAAGATGCGATCATCTTGATATCTCCAAAACTTTCATAATGGTTTTGGACTGTCGTGACATTTGAGATCTCTAAAGACTCAATTGGAAAAAGACCAACTGTATCAAGGATGATGATACTCCTGGCATTTGAGATATTGGAAAGCTCAATGTTGACCAAATCGATTTCAAAAGTCTGGGAGGCATGGAGGAGAGTTTTATGATCTGTCAGATCAACGTTTTTGACTGCGAGATTGGTGATATTTGGTCTTACAAAGATAGCTGGGAGAGAGATGAATTGCAAAAGCAAGAGTTTAGAATCCAAGGTTTCGAAACCATTAATATCGACACTTGCTGCTTCTTCAAGGCGAATCCAGCCAACTAAAGAATTTTCTGAAATATCCTGTTGAATATTCCTTTTTATTTTTAATCAATATCAAAGAAAATATTTACTTCAAAGTAAGATTATAAATTTGAAGTTGAACCATGCCAGCGCCTTTGAAGAGTTGTTTCCCAGTCGTGTTTTGAATAAGAGAGTCTTGGAAGGTGATATAAACTTTGGGAGGATAAGACGTCGCTGTTGAGTCTTTCAGGAATAAGCCGGTATAATCTTGAATAGTCGAATTGATGAGCTTGAAATTTGCAAAGGTCACTTGAATCATGGCTTCTTGATTAGAAGTGATTCCTTGGATGACACAGTTCTTTTGAATGTGAGTGAGAATTAATAGTGAAGAGAATGATTACTTCGAAAATGACAGCAGTGGCTTGTAAATTAAAGAGTGATTGGTTTCTTGGCAAAGTTGCGTTTTCAGCCTGGAGAGTAATATTTTTGAAATGAAATTTGGTAATATTGGGCGAAACATTGCTATAGTAAAGAGATGCTAACTGTGCTGAATTATTGACTTGTATAATTGCTCTAAATGTCTCAACAAAAGGGCTAAAATTATAGTTTATGAAGAATTAGTTTAGTTGAGAGGCTACGTGAATATAATGGTAGCAAGGAGACTGTAGGATTTTGAAATTAAGAATGAATCATTATGATTGGAAGATGTGAGAATAATGGTTGAGCTGACACCAGAGATTGAAATTTTGCCAAGAGCAGTATCGAGTGAATTCCAAGGGCTTTGAAGCGATCCATCACTTGATGAGTCTTGTGAATTCTGAAAAACATAATAACAAGTTCCGGAACAAGGGATATTGATGGTTCCAACGCAATTTGAGCCACTCCAGCTACAAGAAATTGAAGGTAAGCAAAGATCTTGTTCAATAATATCAGAACATTGAAATGCTGCTGATCCATTGAAAAATAGAATTAGGAGGATGAGAAATAATTTCATAGAGGGAAAGAGGGATAAGTTTTTGATTATAATAATTTTATCCCTTAAATAATAATTCGCTAACACAGGAAGATACCATTGAATTAGTTTAATGCAAAGTATCTTGAGAAAAAAACTACTAGGAGTTTAATCTGAGTTTAAACAAATGTTATTGTTTATGCATTTCAAAGGAAGAAGAAGAAGAAATGAAATGGTTTCTATGATGCCAGAGGGAAAGGATTCCTGAGGTGTATGTATAAATAAATTTTGCCTCAATTTGTAAGATTTTCAGAATAATTTTATCTTAAAAAAAGTAAGCACAAGCACACTTTTAAATTCTAATGGTGAGTATCAGAAGAGCTACTGTAAGCCTAGACTAGCCGATCCCCGAGAGTAATAATTTTGTGATAGATTGATGATTTGCCTGCTATGCAACACTGTAACTTGTGGTGCTTGCCCGAAAACTACACAGCAAAATATTATTTTTACCATTATTTAAATTGGTCCCAACTCCTTTACGTTGCTGAAGATTTCAATGGCAAAATTGTCGGATATGTTCTTGCCAAGATGTAGAGATATTTGATTGACTGATAATTGAGTATAATAGCGACGAAGAAAGCGACGATGTGAATGGACACATTACATCTCTTTCTGTGTTGAGAACCCATAGAAAGCTCGGTATTGCTTACCAATTGATGTCTGCTGCTCGTAAGGGATTTCAAAAGAGTGAGAAATAAGGGTTTCTAGATAAGGATATGGTTGAGAACTTTAATGCCGAATATTGCTCATTACACGTGAGAGTTTCCAACAGAGCTGCTTTGGGACTTTATGCTGGCAAATTGAACTACACGTAAAAGGAATTAATATTCTGAACTAAAGTTATAGTAAAGTTGGAGTTGAAGAAAAATACTATGCTGATGACGAAGATGCCTATTTGATGAAGAAATTCTTCAAGGAAACAAGTGAAAGCAAGAGTTTGGCTCAAAAGAAGGAAAAAGAACAACCCAAGGAAGACAAAAAGGAAGGCGCTGAAGAAGATGGAAATGAGAATATCGAAGAAGGCAAACCCGAACCTCAAAATGCCCAAGCCACCGCTGCCAAAAAGAAGAAGAAGAGAAGATAAATTAGTAATTAGGTGAATATTTGTTTCAAATTGATTCATTGATTGATTAGCAAATATTTTTATTTTTATATGCCGGTAAGAAATAACCTGAGTACAACCTGCTTGTGTATCGATTTCTAAAAGAAATAAAATAAACCTAGTGAGAAAAAAAATCAACGAGAATATTTTTGAATGGAATTGGCTAATTATGGATGGATGCACGCATGCATATAATTATAGAATGATAATAACATTTTTATGAACAAACAAAGTTTTTTTGAAAGAACAGAGTGAAGTTAATTGACACAAAATATCAAAAAAATTATTTTTCATGTTTACTCCTTTCCATGATTCTTTTGAAAGTTTCATCATTCCAAGTATCATTAGGCCCACTTCGAGCATTACTTGGATGAGAATTTTTTAAACTTTCTTGAATAGCTTTCTGCAATTCATCATCTTCTCCTCCAACTCCAAAATCTTCATACTTGAAATTTGTTAGAGGGGTTTTAGAAAATATGCTTACGCCATAATTTTGTTGAGATGGGGCTGGTTGTCTACTGCTGGGTTTATTTCTAGATTCAGGAACAGCTTTTCTTGAATTGCCATAACTTTCTTGGAGAGCTCTTTGTAACTCTGCATCTTCTCCTCCAAAATCATCAGCGCCAAACTTGAGGAAAATTTAGATTAAAAAATTTTTTTGTTTTACGTGTCCATAATCTTCATAATTAGGTTGAACATTTCTTGATGGTTGTTGTTGTGTTGTTCTATGTTGTTGAGTTTGGTGAGGTCTTGGTTCATTTCTTCCAGATGTCCCTTTATGATATCCACTATGAAGAAGAGGTGAGAAATTTTAATCTTGAAGTCCTAAAACTTACGCTTCAAGTGCTCTAGCAACTTGGGTATCAAGATCTTCTTGAGTTCTTCGAGTGGGATCAGTTGGCTTAGTGCTTTTTCCGGCTCCACTTAATCCAGATGGCCGGCTTCCGCTAATTCCACCACTTATGCCAGAAACTCCTCCAGTGTGAGAAATGTGAGATGTCGTTTTCTTGACAAGTGGATCAGAGGGCTTTGATTCAGTTCTAGGTTTACTAGAAATTCCAGTTGAATAAGATGTGATATCTTTGCTAGAAATTCCGGTTCCAGTTATTGGGACATATGATCCAGGTTTATTCTGAGTGGTAGAGGTGGTTTTCTCAGGGAAAATGGGTTTATAAGAACGAGATTCAGTTGGTTTAGTGGAAGTTGGTTCAATCTTTGATGCCAAAGAAGAGACTCCAGTTCTCACAGATGTCTTGGTACTGTCAGTCATGGCGGGTTTTGTTCCAGTAATACCTGTTCCAAGATGTCCCGCCCCATAAGAAGTTGGAGCTCCTCCTGTTCTAGAAACTCCAGAGTGTAAATCAGTTGGCTTTGAATATCCAGTTGTATATTTTGACTTGAGTGGATCAGCAATGTCGGGTTTTGAAGTGGTGTTTATATGTTTTCCTGGTTCTTGATATTTATTACTCAAATAACTTGAAAGAGCATGCTTATCATCAGCAATATGTGATCTAGGGTCAGAAACTCCAGGTTTATAATTGGAAGAAGATGTTTGAGCAGTATATGCAGTGGTAGTAGTGGTTTCAGGAGCTCTCATATGGCTGGTATAATCAGGAACGCCTGGTTTATGAGAAATTGGAACACTTTGTTTTGTGTGACTTGTGTGACTTGTGTGACTAGTGTGACTGGTAAGTCCAATTTTATCATAATTGTTGAGATCGGGTTTAACAGAGGTTAAAGGCTTTGATGAAGTCATCGATGTATGCTTTTGTTCAGGTAATTTATGAGAAGTGCCTGTTGTCACTGATGGAGGTTTTCTTTCTTCTTCACGGGCATGAGCATGATGAGTTGGTTTTGAAGAGGATGTTTTGGATTCAGGACGTTCTTTAGGTTTAGATTTAGTTCCTTGGGTAAGAACATCATAAGGATTGGCAGTAGGACTTTGAACATATTTGGAGCTAATGGATGAGTAGGGTGCTTCATTTTTAGGGATGTCAGCCTTGGCTTCTTCTTGCATTGAAGGGAAATTACTTCCATAGTTTTGTTGATTGACCTGACAAACAGGTTCATGATCATCATAGTCTAGGAAGGGTTGAGAACGACTGCAAAATGCAAGAAAACTATACCTCTAACGAGAATGTTTTTATTGCAGTAGATACACTTTTTGGTTCTGCTGCCACATTGATAAGTATGGTGTGAGAATTCCTCTCCAGCAACTTCACAATTACAAAATGGGCAGAGTTTGGGTTTTGCGTTGCATTTTTCTTCGTGTTCTGCAAGGAGTTTGTTTTCCATATCCCGCTTACAATGTTTGCAGGCAGTCTAGAACATTATTGACAGAAGGGAATTTTGAAATACTATTCTATGGACTTCTTCTTCATGTGCATCCTTCTCATTTTTATCAATAGGTTCATTGCATTTGGGACATCTGATGATATTTCTGATGCAATATGCTTCATGAAGGAACAATTTCTCTTCAGGAAGTTCTCTATCACTTTAAAAAGTTGAGGGGAGGATGAATTGAAGGAGGTAGATACCAATTTGAGCAAACAGCAGTTGGTCCAGTTTCTTCACTCATAGGAAATAGATGATGAGAATATTTCGAAGTTTCAAGAGAAACTTGATTTTTAAGCTAATATATATATTTAAATTAGGTAATTCAAGCGATAAATAGATAACATCTTCAGATATTAGAAATTATTTAAGCGGCAATTCTCATTCACCCTCAAAATTATTCCCGGTTCTTGGTTTCAGATCCTGGTTGAGGTTCGCTTGGTAAAGCCTTAAAATCCTCTTCTTGTGGTTATTTTTTTAGAAGAGAATATGAATTTACTGATAAAGAAAGATATTCAATATTCAAAATAGAAAGGTGTAGACTTGACTTGAGAGAGGTCAAAATAATTAAACTCTTCACAGATTTTGAATTTGATGATTTTTTGAAAGACAAACTTGGGAAAAAGTTTGTTGGCAACATGATATGTGATGGAACAATCGAGTTTTTATAAATAAGTTTCTGATCAGAAAATTATGAAATTAGGAATAAATAATTGAGTCATCTTTAGCAAAGCTATAAGTTACGATTATATATAATTCAAATAGGAAGTTCATTTAAACAAAGGTAAAATACAATGAATTAAATAAAAATTCAAAAACGAGAGTTTTGATGCGATATGCGAGGAAGATATTTATTTATATTTAAGACTTTTGTCTTTTTGTTCGGTTTTGCAATCTTTGATTTTATCTTGGATTTCAGTCAAAACCTTTGGAGTAAAATGAATAAACAAATTTAACTTTTGAAAAATAAATACCCGTAATTTTTGTCCGATTCGTTTTTTATATTCAATATCTCTTCTGCGCTCATCTTCTCTTTCTTCATTTCTTCGCATAATCATCTCAAGGTCTTGTTTCATCTAATGTTTTGAGGAAATACTGAAAGAGAAAATTAAAAATTTACAATTTTAATCGTTTTATTTAAAGCTCGATTTTCTTCTTTTAAATCTTCGTAATCATCATCTTCTGACTCTTTATTAGTTTTTGAAGCTGTTAGTTCTGCCTTTAATTTCACGCATGCTTCATCTGAGGCTTTTTTCTGTTCTTTAAGAGCCGTTAAATCCTTTGTAATCTCAGTAAGTTTTTTCTCAGCGTTTGTCCTTTCCTAATAAAGTCAAATAATGAGATAATTTCAAGAAGCGAGCTACATTTTTATAATTATCTTCTAAGCGTTCAATTCTGTTTTCGACATCAGAAATATGCTGTTTGGATCGAGTACTAACTTGAAGTAAATCTGCCTTTTTCTCCGTCAGCTATTGTCATTTTGAGGAAAGTTTGAAGGAGAAAAAAATAAAAGTACAGTTTTGATGAGTTCTTCAGCTTTTTTAGTGACTTTATCTACATAGCCTAGTTTTCCTTCGATGACTTGGATTTTGGCTTGTGTGATATTATTCTCTTTCATAGTATCTTTGACCTTGGTCTCTTGAACTTTAAGGTTATGAAGAAGTTCACTATTTTGAGTTTTGAGTTTATCAAGATTTTCTGTTAAGAATCGTCTTTTTTGAAAAATTAGAATGTTAAAAAAATTGAAGGTGTACTTTTCATCTTCGATATTATCTAATTTTCGTTTGACATCAGCTTTATCTTTTTCGAGATTTTCTCTTTTACGAATAACATCATTGAGCCTCAGTCTTTTAAGTTTGTTTGATTCAATTAGTTCATTTGCCTGCATTTTAGAATCTTGGATTTCCTTCTTTAATTTATGGCTTTGCTGCTTTCTGTGCATTTTTTCTTGATTAGCGTCTTTGATAACTTTTTCTTTGTCAATTTTGATATTACTACGCACTTCAAGAATTCTCTCAGCAGTTTTATTGATTTCTGCCTCCAGGTCTTCAATGTTTCTCTTATAAGCTGTTTGTTGGAGAGAGAAATCATTTATGCCCTGTTGCAAAATGTGAATCTTTTCTTCTTTGTTTTCAGATGATTTTTCTGCATATTGTGAGTGATTGACGGCTGTATTTAATTTTGACTCGAGGTCTCTGATTTGATCCTTCATATCTTTGCTGGTTGAATTTAGGGCTTTTTCTCTTTCTTTCAGGCCAAACAATTCTCGTTTGAGGTCTTGATTTTCTTCTTGAGCTTTAGTTTTAAAATGCTTTAGCTTAAACTCTTCATCATATAAAATTTTTTCAAGATTCTTGATTTTTTTGTCTTGAGCCGTGATTTTCATGTTATTATTGAGGTTTGCTTCTTGGACATCTTCTTCGTTTGCCTCAAGATCCTTAGTTTTTTGCTCAAGAGCTTCCCTAATATCCTTTTGAACAAGGAGTTCTTCGATATTGTTTTGGGCTTGAGTACGAAGTTGCAAGAGTTCTTGATCTTTGACCTTGTTTCTATGCTCTAAATCTTCGACATTCGCTATAAATTGTTGCAGATATTTTTTGAGTTCGTTATATTGAATTTCCAAATTGACGTTATCATTTTCTTTATCATCCTCCTCGTCTTTCAACATTGATTTAAATTTTTGAAATTTTTCTGTTGGAGAAAGAGTATCTAAGACATTATTAATATCTTCTCTTAAATATTCGGTTTCAATTGGGCTTAAATAACGTTTTGATTTTTCAGGACTCTTTTGAAAGTTGATATTTGAATGTTCTTGCATAGGTGCCCTGTGAATAGGGCTCCTTGAAAAACTATGTTCAGAATCCAATTTGTGAGATGTAAAGAAATTTTGTGCAGATTTTCTGGAGTAGAGGTCATTAAGTCCAAGTTTCTCAGCAGCAGGAGGGCTTCCGAATATCGAGAGGGTTGAATTGCGCAGAATGGTTTGAGTTAGATCCTTTGAAGCTTCAAGGTCTCTTGGGGACATATCAAATCTTTTTGAATGCAAAGAGTAATTTATGTTTTCGATCGTGTTTTTAGACTGTTCACATCTTTGGACAAGATTTCTCAGCTGTTGATCAAGTCTCACTTCTTGCTTAGGGCTTGAATGTCTTTGAGTGTTTTGTTTATCACTGCTTTTATTGAGATTTATTGTGCTTCGTGAATTTCGAGAAAGTTTCTCTAAAGGTCTTGAACTGGTTGTTGTTTTTGGAAGGAAAGAAGCTTTTGGTGACAGTGGATTCATAAGGACCTGAATTTTTGTTGAAGTGATTTTTTTTATGAACGTTATTTCGGACTCGTTTTATTTAAAAATTGCAAGGAAGATTAAACTTTTTCAATTTAAATAATATATTTAATTCTCGGTGTATGTCTTTTTTAAAATTGCTCTTGATGGGGAAACCTCTTTTTCTGTTGATAAAATACTTTTTTTTCTCTATTTTTCTTTTTCAGTACGGGCTTTAAATCCTGATCCTTGCTTGATTGAGTTGCACCTATCCTCTCATCCTCTCAAGAACAATAATAGAAAAGACTTTTCTATTTTTTGAAGGAAGCAAAGAAAATGATTAAAAAAAAAAGCTTGAGTTTGACAAGAATATGTGTTTCCATGCTACAAGAATGAGGTAATTTTTTAAAAATTGAATTGAATTTATATTTCTATGAAATAGCAAGAATAAAATTATAATTCATGATGGAAGCTATTTTTTAAAGTCATTTCTTCAGCATGGAGTTCGACTCCTTTGATTCTGACTTCTTTGAGGATTTTATTTTTAAGGTTCGTAATTTGTATAACCAAGGTTTTTCCTTTTAAATCTTCGATGGGAGTTCCATAGAAATACATTGTCCCTTTTCTGATTTCATAACGAATTCCATATCCCAACTTTCCTGTTCCAATCACTGGATTTACAGCAAAATCCAAGAGATCAAGGTTCAAGAATTGTTTAACCTTGAGAAGGCTTGATGGTCTTGTCGAGGCTTGTTTTGAAAGAATCTGAGTACGAATAACATTTGCTTCAATAGTGTGAAAATTAAATGCATGAGCACAAAGAGCATCCTGGAGCAACCCAATGTTGATCTGAACTTTGAGCTCTGATTTTGGGATCAGTATTTTTTCAATACTGTTGTTTTTGGATCTGTCTGAAGGCGGTGATTCTTTGGTTGTAGAATTGGGAGATGCAAGGAGAGAAACATCTTTGTCATCAATGGAAGAGTAGTTGTCATTGTTTAAAAGATCAAGAGCACGCAACTCTTGCTCAAATTGGAATGGCTTAATGTCAAAGAGAGATGGAGAAGATTGGTCTCTTTCCACAAGATTGATCCAATTTTTAAGGAGTTGATCAAACACTTTTCGAGTGGGTTCTTCGGATTTCATGTCGAGTTGTCTGAATATCATGATATTTGCAATGATTAAGTTGATGGTTTCTCTGTTGGAACTGACTCCAGGAGCATACAGCGAGAGTCTTTCTCTCTCTTCAAGATTCAGTTGATTGAAGATATTTTCAAGCGTTTCTTCGAGTTTTTGTCTGTCAACCCGTTCAGTTTGAGGGTCAATAAATGATCTTCCTGGTTCAAGGTATTTCATGAGTAACTGTGCTTCTCTTTGTTCATGTAAAGTAAAAGATAGAGGAGGAATGGTCTTAGGGGTAATTTCTCGTCCAACAGGGATGTTGAGGATTTTGGGGTACTGATAGTATTTCTTGCCAAAAATGTTGTAGATTTTGTTTGCAGAGACCCATAAACCAAATATAGTGATCATATAACTTCCATAAGAGACGCATAATCTTGCAACATAGCTCAAAGAGAGATGAACCATCAAGATAAAGGAATCTTGAGTCGATCTGAACTCGTTCTTTGCAATAATAGCGAATTCGTATTTTAACCCAATTGCTTCTGGAGGAGTTCCTGAAAGGGTGAGATCGTTTAGGGCGAGCCAAGCTGGGACTTTTTTGTCTCCATCTAATCTGGCAAGGCTGTAATGCAATGGTTCTTGATTGAGCTCAACAAAGCTCTTTTTATCAAAATCAATGGTAAAGGGAGTTCCAGTGAGAACGTTGTAGCGATTGACTTGATCTTGAAGGCGGAATTTTGAATTAACTTGAGGATCTTGGTTCTTCACGAAGAAGCCTGAGATGTTGACCAAGTTTCGGCTCAGAAGAGGATTCATTCCATCAGAGATAGTTATAAACCCATTGCAATATTCTTGGTGATCCAAATTAAGGACAATTTGTTTTAAGGCAGTATTCATGTTTGATAAGGGACCGTCTAAACTCATGGCTGTTTTGTCCATGAATATAGTTTTGGTGACACCAGGGAAAGTTCTATCAACAAACCTTGCTTGTGACGAGGTCTTCTCTAAGTTGGTCAGTTTGATTTGAACGTTAATGGTCTCTTGACTTTCAGTTTTGATTGCAAGATAATCTGACATTTTCATGTATAAAGATGGGTCAACCTGAATGACAGTGGCCATTTCAATGTAGCTTTGAGACAGGATTTGGCGGATTCTCTTTTCAAAGGACGTATACTCAGGAGGGAGAAGGAGGGGTTTATTGGAGTCAAAACTGTCAGTTAAGAATCCTTCATTATCGAGATAGCCAAGAGAAACAAGCGCGACAGTGAGACGGAGTGAATCAGTTTCTGATGTGATATTTCCAACGTTAAGAAATGCATTAACAGAGACCCGAGTGGATATGATGGCATGAAGCACATGAGATCCAAGATGGAATTGAGCCTTGGGCTCAATGAGAAGAACTCCATTTGCTTTATCAAAGGACATCCAATTAGGGAGGGCTGCAAGGGTAACGGTCGGATCATTTGTGACAGACATGACGGCAATACTGTAGAGAGACATTTTGTTAAACTTATAATCTTGGTCGATGAAGCTGTATTTATTGTGAGAATTGAGTTTGAGGACTGTCGCTTTGTTGCGGGTTGGCTTTCCGAGACTGAAGGCTTGTTGTGGAAGATAGAGGGAGTATTGTGGTACCTGTCTCCAAATTCTCAGACCAAGGTACTTTTGATTGACCACTTCATCACTGTTGGAAGCAACAAAAAGGGTTGAATCATCTTTTGATATTGCGACAGAAGCTGGCTTGCTGGTTTTGATGACCCGCACAATTGATGGAGAAATCAAGAGAGACACATCAATAACCAAAATACCATTGTCAATGAGAGCATAAAGAGTCTTATTATTTTTGGAAATTGTCATTGCAGCGGAGTCTTCATCATGTCTCGGAAAGATCAAATTACTGATTTGAGATGGGTTTGTGGGATTAGAAACATCAAGGATTTGAAGATATTCAATTTCATTGTACTTAGTCCTTAAAAAGGCAGTTTTTCCGTGGTTTGATATGATGAGGGAAGGTCGAACTTCATTGAGAAGAAACGACTTTCCGAGAATTTTGGGAGCATTTAAATCTGAAACATCAATGATGATGAGAAAAGTACCAGCGAAATAAAGTTTTGTATTATCTTGAGATAAAAGGATCTCATAACGTGAATTTGATAATTCTAAAGATAATTTGCCCAAGACTTTGGGGGATTTGGGAGTTGTGATGTCGCTAATCTCGAGAGTGAGGTATTTGCCGATTTTAGAGATAACGCCAAAGAGAGTTTTTTGATCATCAGAGACAAGATAGTTTTCATAACTCTTGACTTTGAGAGTGCCGAGCTTTTTGGTGGAGTCAAGATTTGAAATATCATAAAATGTGAGTGTTTGGTCTGTGCCAAGAGCAGCACGCTTGTTATCTGAAGATATGGACTGATAGTTGACTTTTTCTTCAAGCTCGATTTTGTTTCTAAGTTTTGGAGCTGCTTGATCTGAGATGTCAACAAATTGGAGGCTTCCATATCCGAAGTCACTTGTGAACAGGTATGCAATTTTATTATCAGGTGAGAGAACAACATCACTGGGAGGCATGTCCATTGGAAGAGAGGCAATCATTTGATCATTAGGATTGAAAATTTTGTCGTTTGTAATATCGAAATATTGTCTCAAGATAAGGACTTCGCCTGGTATGGAAACGAGGGCAAGAGTCGTACCAGGTATGATGGTAACTGAAGAAGGGTTATAGATCATTTCTGGAAGCACTCTAGTTTTTGAAAAGTCTGAGAGACTTAGTACTTGAAGGAAAGCGCAACCAGAAACTAAAAGGTTGCCTCCATCGGCGCTCACAGTGAATTCAGCATCCCCATAACAATCAGAAGCCATTTTGACTTGGGAGAGAGATTTTGGAGTAGAAGGATCAGAAATGTCAAAAATGTTGAGGATGCTTGAGGATGAGTATCCATAGATGTAAGCTTGATTTTTAGCATCAGAAATAGTGAGTGATAGAGCTTTATCTGATAAAGTTGTACTGGAAATAGGATTTAAAGAGTGTGGATTCGACACATCATAGGCTTCTAATGTCTTTCCTGCAACAAATAGAATGTGTTTATAAGGTGATAACCTGAGGACAAGTCGGTCGGAAACTGATGAAAGCGAGATTAATTTTGGGGAGGTCAAGTTGCTAACGTCCAAGATGGCAATCCCTTCGCTTGCTAGGTAGATGGTCTTGCCATCAGCAGAGATGTCCATTGTAGTTTTAGCGTATTCATCTTCAGGGATATCACGTGGGAAAGCCAATGAAGCAACAATCATTGGCGATCTATAATTCGTAATATCGATAACCTCAAATTTTTCAAGGCATCCAGCAAAAAGAAAGTTGCCATCTTTTGAGAGAACAAGAGCTCTGAACAAAGAAGGATAAGCATCAACAGAGTTTAAAATGACTGGTTGTGTAATATCAGAGATATCAACTATCTGAACAGGCCCTTCAGAAATTGAGAGGAATGCGATTTTTTTATTTGCTGAAAGAATAACTTCTCTAGCTGGTGTGTTTATGGCGCTTAAAACCTCTGCTATACTTGGTGTTATTGATCCGACTAACATTCTCGAGGGAGATGAGGGTTCGGGGCTCTCTGAAAGTTGTGGATCTATAATTCTTGGGTGGTGATGATACTTATCCAGAGATAGAGGAGAAGTTTGGAAGGTCGACGATGTTGATAAATAAGTGAAATTCACGTAAAGGATTTGACAAAAGAAATAGCTCATACTATAATAAACAGCTGCTTCAGAGATAGCAAATCCAATTTTGTTGACATTGAAACTATTTGTTCTTTCTTCCTCTTTACTGTTAAGGTCATCACTCTTTTGGTGAGAAAAAGCTGGTTTTGTCACTTGAGTGAGAAGATTGACAATAATCATAGCAGAAATAAACGTGAAAAAGTTAGCATAAGCTTGTAAACTGGTTTCTTTGATCTGATTCAGCAAACCAGAATCCTGAAGAGGCAATCTCTCAAGGAGAGAACAAATAATAGCTATTCCCAGAGGAATCAAAGATTTCACTAATGCATTTTTAGCAAAAACAGGCCGGATGACAGTCATTTTATTGTATTTTCGGTGAAATAAATCACAGGATAAAATATCAATATCTCCTTGACTGGATCTTTTGTGGTTATAAATTCAATAGATAAGAAGAATAATAAGGGAATGTGTTGGCTTGAATCGTTTTTTGAGAATATGAATCAAGAATTTTGTTTGAATAAAATTTTCTTTTGAGGATTTTCCTTGATTTCTAAGTGTCTATTCTGAGGGAAAAATGATTTTATTTTCCAGCACTCCATCAAGGTTTTTAATTGACTTGTATGAGTATGATTGCACTTCTTATTATAATTATGAGAGAAAATAATGAATAATGAATTTAATCTTTGGGAATTAGTCTCTTGTAATAATTCAAGAGCTATACGATAAATTAAAATTAATTTGCACCTTTTGAAAGAAATGTCAGAGAATCCAAATAGTGACCTCAATGATAGCCACTCCAATAGTCAAGTCTTGTCAATGAGGGATTTAAACAAGGTTTTGCCTTTACTAACGAGAAAAATGCTCAACTGAAAATCTTTTAGAAACTGATTGCACTTATTAAGAAGCCTCCAGAAGAAAGGTCGAATAAAGACTTTGAGCAATTTCAAATCTGTGCTCAAAACAACCATTTTTTACAAACATGTCTTGATAGATCCGATGAAGCATTTGGGCAAGAGTTATTTCGTCGTTTAGAGTATAGCTATACACCTGCTGGCGAAGTATTATTTGAAGCAGGTACACATTGAAACTCTCCAAGCCAAACTTATTCTTTTAGGATCAATTGGTTCAACATTTTATATCATCCTGAATGGATCTGTTGAGGTTTCAATCAAGGTGGCTGTAATGACGGAGCTTGGTTTAAAATCAGGGCTCAAAAAAGTGCTGGAATTGAAAGCAGGGTCTTCTTTTGGTGAGCTTGGACTGATGGAAGATACGCTAAAGCCAAGAGCAGCAACAATTATATGTAAAGGAGAATGCCATTTTGCCACTTTAGAATGGAAAGTGTATAGAAGTTTATTTGGAGCTGAGCATGGAAAGAAAGTGGAAAGTGCTACAAGTTTTTTAGCAGGAATTTCTATATTTAGAGGGATGACAAAGCATATCCTCAAGACATGGGCATATTTATTCCACAGAAAGGAGATTTATACAAAGAATCAAGTGGTTTATCATGAAGGAGAAGAACCTGATAATATCTATTTGATAAGATCAGGACAAGTTTTATGCAGAAAGAAGATTTCAATCGAAAGACAAGCATTAGAAAAGCAAGATGCAGTTGTTGGTGAAAAGAATGAATTTTACATGGTTGATAGACCATCTTTGCAGAAATCTTGTGATATTTTGGTTTTGAGTGCTGGTGAAATATTTGGTGAGCAGGAAGCATATGGAGCATATCGAAAAGAAAGAAAAGTACCCATGATGGGAGAAAGTGTGCCAAAATATGAAATGATTAGCAAGTGGAGTCCAGAAGAAAGAGAAAAGAAACTTGATCGGCTCCCTACAAAAAGATTCATGAGCGTGGTAGTCACATCAGTCGAAGCAGAAGTTTGGGTCGTTCCTCGTCGCGTAAGTCTTTTTAGTGATTTGAAAATTTATCATCTTGATAGCATTTTTTCCCAAAGATGGAGACAACGATATCAGGGATGAGAAATGTGATTGAAATTTTGGTGTCAAAATTTGAAAGATATGAAAAGAGAATTAGGGAAGTGACCAAGAACCTGTCTCAACATTCGCAATATATTCCCGAAAAGAAAGGTCAAATGGACTTTAGGAATGATCTTCTGGCTTCAATTCAGCAAAAGAAATTTAGAAGAAATGGAGGAACAAGTCTTCACAGATACCTTGAAAACCGATGCCAATCTCCTTCAATCCTTTCCATCAAGAACAGAGAATTCGACAGTGAGTCCTCACCTGTTCAAAATAGTTTAATTCTTCAAACTGGAAACTCACCTACCTCATCAATGATGGACCCAAATCCTCGAATGCCTCCACCAGTTATTTCTTCAGATTCGCCAACCATGCTAAGACTGGATCGAGGGCCAAGTATACGAAAAAGAGTGAGTATAGAAGAGTTTGAGGAGCAAGATTGGAATTTAAATCTCAGTCCTGCGCAAATGCCCTCATTAAAATTCAATTTTAAAGAATCAGAAACTCTGAATACAGAATCAAGAACTGATGTTGACCGTGCAAGACCTTCAACCGCAAAATCAATCATAAGATTTGAGCGAAAGGATTCTCGGGCCGAAACAAAAACTCCTGCCTCGATAATGAAGCTAGCTTCAAGAAACTTCCAGGATGAAAGCAGAGAGATTACTATGAGAAAGGGTTCAATTTTAGGCCATCTTCAGAGTCAACAACAGCCTGTCCTTGTCAATCAAAGCTTGAATTTTACACCTGGATATTCTGCTGCAGCAGGCTTGTTTGGCTCCGCAAACAACAACAATCCTAATAATAATATTTCTCATTCTCCAATAAAACCAGAAGAGAATTCAGCTTCACCGGTTCGAGCTCAGTCTGCAAGGAGGAGATATAAGAAGATGGAAGAGACAGAGTATGTAAATTCCAAAAAGGTGATGGCACCTGCACCTTTTGTTTCCCTGGACCTTGAGGAGCATTTTAGAAAGAAAGAGCAATATCTTGCAAAGCGAATTCCTCAGAAGCAAACCAAAGAATCAATTGACATAAAGATTATCAGTTACTTTGCAAAAACTCATTATAAAAGACCTCCAGGTGAAACACGCAAGAATTCGACAGGTTCGCGAGCCGATATTGCCACAAAGGCGGTGAACAACCAGCCTCCGACTGTCCTTCTGGGGAATGCTGAGATGGCGACAAGGGTTTACAATCAGCCTCCAACAATAATTATGGGAAGTCCTTTGCACGCTGTAGGTCGTAGAGGTGATTTGAGTCCTGAAAAGAAAGAGGATTCTTCTCTTTTGGCTTCAATGCCTCGAAGACCTGCATCTGCAATGAAGCCAAGAACGCCTGAATCGTTCATTAGTAACATTTCAGTTTCAAGAATGAGAGACAATTTGTCAACAAGAGATACAGAAAAACGAAGAAAATCAAAATTATTTGATCAAGCATTAAGAGATACCTATGGTAAAAGACTAGTTAAATTTTTAGCAGATGCTACGGCCAAAAAACATGAAAAATAAATCTTTTGGGTTCATTTATACTTTAATATTAGTTTTGTTATATTTGGATTTTTTATGTGAAATTTTTTTTGTTGTAAAATATTTTTTTATGGTTTCATCTAAAGAAATAAAGTCTTGGTTTTTTATTTGAAGAATTTTTTACGAAGCAATTTTCTATCAATGAGTGAACTTCCTCTGGATAAACAGATAAAGTTAAAAATTTTATTTCTGATCACACACGAGAGTATCAAATGGTTAAATCCAAGGTGACCAAAAAGTTTGCTGCAGTCAAGAGATTGTACGATCCTACTAAAGACCAGAAAATCAAGCAAGAGCAGAAAGAAAAGGACAAGAAGAGAAAGGACCTTCTTGTGAAATCTTTACCCAACAAGATCAAAATCAATGAAGTTGAGGCCGAACCTTCTCATATGTTCTTCAAGTACAACACTGCCCTTGGCCCCCCTTACAGACTCCTTTTGGATACCAACTTCCTCAATTTTTCCATCCAAAACAAGTTGGACATCTTTAAGGCTTCCATGGATTGTTTATTGGGAAAATGTATCCCCTGTATCACCGATTGTGTGGTTGCTGAACTTGAAAAACTCGGACACAAGTATAGACTTGCCTTGAGACTCACCAAAGATCCCAGATTCAGAAAGTTGAAGTGTGATCACACTGGTACATATGCCGATGACTGCATTGCCAGTAGAGTTAAACAAGATAGAGTTTACATTGTCGCTACATGCGATAAGGACTTGAAAAGAAGAATAAGAAAAATTCCCGGTGTCCCCATTATGTCTATCGGAAACCATAAATATGCCATCGAAAGATTACCCGGACAATTTGGTTCCACAAAATAAAACGTTTGAGAGATTCTTTTTTGTGTAATAAATATTCATCTCTAATGAATTTCAAAACTTATGATTGTTGCCTTGCGTTGCATAAATTTTTACTGTAAGTAAATAAGAGAAGATTAACTCAGTAAGCATTGATTTATATTTATTGTCAAAAAATACTTTTTCGCATAGAATACACATGAAAGACAAGATTAATTAGAAACAGAGAGTTGGATTTTTCCCAAGATAATTGACAATAAAATCATGAACCCATAAACTCTATTTCTGACAAAGAAGCTATTGCATGATTCTCTATTATCAATATTGACTTTCTTGATCATATCTCTCATAAATAAGCTGTTTGCAGCGATTAAAGGGTAATAAATGGCTCCAATTCCTGAAGAATATCCTGCTCCCATCAATAATCCAAACATCGCATAATTAAGATAATGTGAAATTTCCTTGGTTCTTTCTCCCCATGCGAGTGCTGTAGATTTTACTCCGATCATTTTGTCATCTTCTTTATCCTAGATATTGAGATGAGATTTAGGACAAAAAACTCTTAAAATACCTGATGAGCATAGATTGTATCGTAAATTAAAGTCCAGCAAATACCTGCAGCATATAATGATCCGCAAGTAGCATAGTCAACAGCTCCATGTACAGCAGCGTATCCAACCCAAACTCCCCAATTGAATGCAGTTCCTTTTTACAAAAATTAGAGAAGATTTTTCAAAAAAAAATACCGAGAACGACTTGAGGATGAGAAGTGACTCTTTTAGCGGCAGGATAAAGAGCAGCAACAGGGACGATAGCAAGAGTCCATTTAATAGTTTCAAGATTAAGTTGGCTTAAGACACTAAGACCAACCATAACATGAGGAATAAAAAATAGGCCAGCTTGTTTAGGAGTTAATTCTCCAGAAGCAAGAGGTCTTGTTTTGGTTCTCTCAACTTTTTTATCAAAGTCTTGATCCCATAAATCATTGACTATACAACCTGCACTTCTTGCAACAATGGCTCCAACATATGTCAATCCAGCGTATTTGATAACTATTCTAGTTGTGAAGAGAGTAATCTCGATTGGGTACATTCAAGAGGCAAGAAATATGGTTGAGCAATAGCTATACCCCAAGTGCAAGGAATGTAAAGAAGAAGAGTGCCGATTTGTTTATCGTATCGTCCTGAAAAGTCAAGAAGAATTGAGCTAATGAGATACCAAGACGGTAGTAAGGTTCGTATTTGGCAGGAAGTCTGTCTTGAATAAATTTGAAGCCTCGAGTGGGCTTGGTCGTAAGAGAGAAAGACTTTTGGAGAAAAGATTTGAACATTCCTTTAATTTGTGATAAACAATAAAAATAACTTTGAAATTAGATAGATATTTTCAGATTGGTTTGGTTTAGTTTAGAGACAAACCTCGCCTAAAGTAAAATTCAACTCAAGAGATACCTTACTTATTTCTAAGGATTTATAAAATAATAAAAAATTTTTTCTTCAGAAATTTATACTCTTGAGAATCAGAAAGAAAAATTTTAGAAATCTTGTAAAAATTTTTTAAGATAGATGATGGCACGATGACACAATGACATGATGACACAAAAGTTTTTCTAAAAAAATAAAAAAAATTTATCGGAATTGAAATTAGTTCATTTCCCACTAAGTTCAAATAAACTGTCTTTGAGATATATATTTTCATAATTTATATCAATTTATTTGATATGCTATCGCCAAGATAGGTTAAAAAAAAACAAAAAATTAGTTCATTCCCAAATTTTATTTTGGATTCAGGATTGTTAAAAACCCCAATTTTTGCATCCACTGACGATTTTCTCCCAAAAGTGACCCCAAGTTGGTATCCCGGCGTCTGGTCTCAATAATATTTTGAGTTCTTGAAATTGTATGAAAAAAAAAATTTCTTAAAAAAATTTATGAGAAGTTTTCTCTTTTGAAAACGAAGAAATCCATCAAAATTCAAATTCAAGTATGGGTCCTTCATCCTCATCAGCTCATGAATCACAATTTAGGAAGTGAAGTTAACGAGTGATCAATAGCAAAATCCTCCAAAATACTCTCAACTAAGCCTCAAAGCATTCCAGCCAATGAAGTTATTCTCGAAGATGTAGTCAACACCAGCAGTTTTGCGGCAAGAGATATGAGCGAAAGGCCAACATTTTCAATATCTTGAAAATAAATTTTGCTATAGCCTGAAAAAGCAGATTATGATTTTTCTAAGCTTTATATCGCTTATCAGTAAATGCCTAAATATTGAAAGTGGTACTTTATTTTGAGAACTAATTTTGCAATGTAACACGGAGTATAAAACAACTTCATCAGGGATCTTTGGGTCTAAAAATTCTCATAAATACTTTCCTTAGAGATTTTCTTTTTCTATTTTCTTTCAAATCTTACTGTAAAAAAAAAATGCAAGAATTTGAATTGTCATCATCAGGGAAAAACTTTAATCTTCTTGTGATCATCAATAGAAAATCTTCACCCATCACTTAGAATTGGCGGAGTGAAAACATTCCAGAAATTTTTACTGGCACAATTCAGTATGATGTGATGTTCTTTTTATAATAATTTTAATAGCAATTAATTTCAAATAATGCCAACAATTTTTTTACAAAGTCAAGCACTGCCTTCAACAACTTACACATTTTAAATTTCTCAGTCAGGATACTGATTTTCTCAACATCTCATAGAAATCCTTTGAATGTTTGAATTATAACATCAGGAAAGTTTGGCCATTAATTCTAATTTAAAGAAGTTTAATCGAGTTAAACAGATGTTTTTGAGAAAGCAGTTTTTATTGTATCTGAAAGAGGACACTTTTCTTTCTGAAGGATTAAAAGTTGAAAGTTTGACCAAATTTTTCCGGTTGAATTTTTGAATCGCTCTTTTTTAGTTCAAGATATTGATATTTCTAATCCACTATGCAGTGAATGTTGATTTTTTAAAAAGGATAACCATGAATTAAAATTGATTTTTGGTTCCCAATCTTCAATAATATTCGTAAGAAATATAAAGAATAAATTTGAACTAGGGAAGTTTTATTAGGAGTTAGGGAGTTGATCTGAAAGGGGATTCGATATCACCGTTTCGTTTCGATTTTCGAAATCATCTGAATTAAAAAATATGAGAAGATCCCTCAGTTTTATTTTATCAGTTAAAATCATTAAAAACTGCTCTCTATTAAAAACAAATTATTATAGGTTATCGTAGAAGGGATCAAGGTACAAAGCTAAAATGAGCAATATACCTCTAATTGCTAATCTGGATGATCCTACATCTCCAATAGACAGAGAGACAAATCTGTTGACGAATGAGGGTTTGTTTCGAGGAGCTTCTCCAGACGATGAAATGAAAAGTTCAGCGAGAGACCAACTTCTGTTAAAAGAAGGGAGTGGCGAGAAAAAGCAAGAATCTCGGCGTCCTTCGAGTATTTACCTGATCGTTTTAATGTTAAATGTGAATAGTCGACCCAAATTTCCAAGAAGAACGAAGAAAGAGTTCAGTAAAGAATGCAAGTGCAGCTAACTTAGAGTCAAGAAGGCTCAGTAAATTCAAGATAACAACTGACAGGCACTCAAAAAGCCCGTACAATGCACTAAAAAGACGTTCAATAGTAAAGAGTTCCGAGCCCAAATCTGCTCAAGGAGTCAAGTCAAGAAACAATGCCAATCCTATGAAAACAAGGGGTTATATTGATTCAGAAGATTTGGATGCAGATTCGAGAACAAACACTTCTGATATTCATGACATACAGACTGCTTATTATAAGGCTGGCGGTAAGAGTCCGAATGCCTCGGGTGAGAGCAAAAGAAAAGGATTATCGCTTTCACCAGTTCGAAGTCCTGATGGAAGAAGAAAATCGTTTGTGGCACCAAACCGTATAAGAGACATGTATTTCCGAGCGATGAAGAAAGGCCTCGCCAGAAGAAAATCTGAAGTTCAGGAGGACCCTGAAGAGTTTACAAACCAAGTGAAAGAAATAAAGGAGAGTATTCGTACTCCCAACGATCAAAGAATTAAAGATTTGGTGATCGTGGAGAAAACTCCGCTTGAGAGATTAAAAGGGTATAGCGATAAATATCCTTTGTTGAAGTTCCGTAAAGGCATAGCAAAAATTGCCAGGTAAATAAGGGAGTTTGAGTTTTCCATTCTAATTTTCGGAATAGATATATCAGTTTGATATCACACAAGATATTTACTCATCCAATTTTCGAATACTTTATTTTGTGCGTGATTGCGATGAACTCAATAATGCTTGCTTTGGATAACCCTACTGATGATAGTTCACCATACCCAGCTTTTATTGATACTGCTCTTTTGGTCATTTATACAGTAGAAATGTCTTTGAAGATTATGGGTTTGGGTTTTGTGCTGAACAAGGGTTCGTATTTGAGAGATCTTTGGAATGTAATGGATTTTGTGATTGTCGTGACAGCTTATATTCCATACATCTTTTCTTCTGGAGGAGTGAATTTGACAGCATTTAGGTCCTTGAGAGTGTTGAGACCACTCAGAACTATATCAAATATCAAGGCGCTAAAAGTTTTGCTTACGACTTTGATTGCAGCGCTTGGTCCTTTGATGGATACTTTATTGATTCTGTTTTTCCTATTTCTGATTTTTGCAATTGCAGGATTGCAGCTTTTTATGGGGCTTATGAAGAAGAGATGCTTTTCAGTAGATGGAGGAATTCCACAGACCGATTATGTAAATGGTGATGATCGTGTAAACTACCAGATTTTATGCAATACTGACAGCGATTGTCCTGGAGATGATTGGACCTGTGGAAAAATGATTGCGAATCCTAATTGGGGAATAACAAATTTTGACACAATTCCAAGTGCATTTTTAATGGTGTTCCAGGTTGTATCGTTGGAAGGATGGTCCGATATCATGTACTATCTTGATAGAACATTCAGTCCGTTTGTGGCAGTATATTTTATTGGGTTGATTATTATTGGTACGTTCTTCTTGTTGAATTTGACCCTGGCCGTTATTAAAGCAGAATTCACAAAGAATGCTCATCAAGAAGACGACAAAAAGAAGAAGAGAAAATTTTGGGTAAACGATGACAACATGTTTGAAAAGTTGGAGAATAAGAAAGGAGAAGTGCTGAAATTGATGAGAAAAAGAAAGTTGGGAGAAATTACGTTCAATAAATATGAGTTTAAGAAGGATAATTTGATTGCTTTGGATGCTGACAAAAACAATCAAGTTTTCCTAAAGAGAAGAAGAAAGATGAAGCAGCAAAACTCAAAACTTCACAGAGGATTAACAATGGTCGGAAACGTCCTTGGGAAACTCCATGTTAAGCATATAGCAAGGAAAAGTATTCACTCCATTGCGCAAATCTTGCGCGTTTTCAAGAAGAGCCGAACTGAACCTGAAACTACTACTGCTACCTCTGAGTCAGCTTTAAAACGATGTAATTGAAAGGAGTTTTTTTTTTTTTCTTATTGATGTTTTTAGTTTTGACGAACTTGTCAAGAAAGAATACGAATGATTCAAAGAGTGTATCATCACCAATGCTTGATTCAAAGAGGAGAAATACTGCAGCTAGATCAATACCAAATCAAGATGAGAGCCCTGAGCACGGAGTTTCTTTGGGAAATTCAGAGAAATCCGTTAATAAAGAGTCCTACAAACATATGACATCCGATCGAAGCGAAAAACTTTTGGGTGATGGCCAAACGAACGAGAATAATTTTACGAAGGCAGATTCAGAGGCTGTTGGGACAAAGAGAGAACCTCAAGCGGAAGGAAGCAAGACGCCCTCACTTTTGGTAATTCCAAGTATTGCAGAGGCAAATGAGCACTCTGAGATGAGTATGAATTCCCCATACAAAGCCCAATCAAAAGATAATTTACCTTTTTCACGAACAAGCTTCAAGAGAACAACAATCGGAATGAAAACTGAAACTCAGATAATTCGACCAATTATCGCAGAAAAAGTCCGTGTTAGATCTGGCGGAGGCAGAAAGACCGGAGAACCAATTGCAATCATTAATATTGCTGGTATTCGAAACAAGACTGCCTCAGCTTCTCCAGTCAAGAAAGCAAAGAAGAAGTTGCATAGAGGCCGCTCAAATATTCAGAAGAGTATGGTAGCAAGCGAGTTATCAATTAGTGGGGAAGATCAATCTCTGGTGGACTTATTGGAAGCCGCAGATGCTGAAATAAAAAAGAAGATGAATCCTGATAAGGCTAATTTGCTGAGAAAGATTAACATGGTAAACAAATTTACAAAAAATCCAAAGAAGAAGGTTCACAGAAGCAGCACCAGAAAGATCAGCGAAGCTTTGCCTTCAATATTTGATTTAGCTGATGAAGTCAACCATATTGCAGAGTTACAACAGGAAAGAGAGCTCGATCCATTGATTCCAACTGGAATCCTGGATGATTCTGATTTCCTTGATAGCAAGCAAAGATATGAGTTGTTGAAGAAGAAGAAATTGGAAAGGCATAATAGAAAGCAATTAATTACCAAATCTCCAAGTCGAAAGGTATTTGCCCGTGAAAGCACTTTTGGCAGATCTCCAAGTCTTGCTGCCCCACTTCAGATGCAGAATGGAGCTGCGGAGACTGAGAATAATCTTCAAGTCAAGCCACTTTCGCGTACAAGTACAAGCGTGGGAAATAAACCTGCTGTTGCAGGGAGCAGTACAATGGAAGTCCTTGAGGATGAAGATGATGAGAGATGCATTATTGATGTGAGACATTTGAAGGCAGTTGCTGATTTTGATAAGGCTTACGATCCAATATCTTTAGATGATGTCATGCCCTCTTTACAAGAAGTGCAAGAAAGGAAGGAAGAGGAAGAAGAGAGAAGAAAGCTAAGGACTACAAGAATGAAGCTTCGCTTTACGCTCACAAAAGCTGATCAAAGGAAAGCAGAAGCGCGTGTGAAATCTTACTATGATCCTGCAAAATCAAGACCAACTTTGGCGATGATGTCGAATGTGAATACCACGAGAATAAAAAGAAAGATTGGAGAAGAAGGTACTATGGTGATTCAGAATATAAATGCAAATCTGGCTCGAAACAATGTGTCAAATGGAAGTTCTTCGAATTTACGTAGTTCAAAGACACATTCATTGAAGGGTCTAAGCAAAAAGAAAACTGGTTTTAGCACCCATATGACAACCGCTAGGAGCACACATCATCACCTTGAGGATGATGATTATTTGTCAAAAGACAAAATGAATGATTTTATGGAAGTTTTGAAGAGGATGAAGAAACCTTTTGAAAATGAAGCCGAAATCGATAAACCTGAAGAAGAAGAGCCAAAAAAAGGAAAGGATGCTGACGCTGCTGGCGAGGATGACAAAAAAAATAAGAAGAAAGAAGAATTCAAATTCGCGAAAGATTTCAAAGATCTAAGAGTAAGTTTTTGAAAAATTATTTGGAGTTCTCTAACCACAAAATTTAGAAAAAAGATTTGGGTACACATGCGGTAACATCAAAGAATTGGTCAGGAGACAATGTACTGAGACTTACAAATAGTCTAGTGGCAATTGATAAAATCAAGAGAGCATTAAATAGGCAAGATTATGATATTTGGAGACCAGGAGTGACTGGAGTCTTGCATGCTGGAAGAAGACTGACTCAACACATTGTCGAGACCAGCTGGTTTAATAATGTTGTTTTGATTTCAGTGCTTCTCAACACTGTTATTCTTGCTTCGCAAGGTCTTGTTTCAGACGGTTCAACCCTTTCAAGTGTGTTTTCTGACCTTAACACTACCTTTACAATAATTTTCACGATTGAAATGGTCTTCAAAATTGTTGCTCTTGGTTTAGCCGGTTATGCAAGAGATAAGATTAACTTGTTTGATTGTTTTATTGTCGTTTTGTCTTTGGTAGAAATGATATTTTTGGATGGAGGAGGCAATAAGGCCGTTTCTGCTTTTAGAACGGTGAGATTGTTCAGAACATTCAGAGTGCTGAGAGTGACAAAATTGCTTCGTTCTTTGTCATATATGAAGGTAATAATGGGTGTTATTACACGTTCCATAAACAAATTTATTTTGATCTTTGTGCTTTTGCTACTGTTCATTTTTATTTATGCATTATTGGGCATGCAAATTTTCGGAGGAAATCTTGATGTTTCAGACAATAGTGGACAAGACAGAATTTGGCAAAATTATGATTCGTTCCTGAGTGCTTTTATAGTGTGTTTCCAAATCATGACCCAAGAAAATTGGAACGATTTGCTGTTTTTGACAATGAGATCAGGAGTTTCGAAGCCATTTTCTCTGGTATATTTGATTTCTTGGATTTTTATTGGTAACTACGTCTTCTTGAACTTGTTCTTGGCTATCCTGTTGGATGAATTCACTGGAGAAGAAGCCGCCGAGGATCTTGAGGAGATCGATGAGGACAATGAAGACGAAGATGCTCACCACGGTACTTCAAGAGGTCCAACTTCAGATGGCAAAACTCATACAAATACAAATACAGTCCAACGCACAAGATCTCTGGAGAGTTCCTTCAGAAGAAGCATCACAAGCAGAGGAGAAACAGATGAAGAATCTTCGGATCATCGTTTGAAAGCGCCTAAACACGAACAAGTGGTCGCTTGTAAGAGAACATTCTATATTTTCTCCAAGGAGAATTTCGTGAGAAGATTCTGCATGGCTCTTATGCATCACCCATGGTTTGAGAATTCTGTGCTGATTATGATTGCAGTCAGCAGTATAAAACTGGGTATCGATACATACATCACTGATACTGAGTCAACATCCTACCTTATTTCCAAGAAGATCGATATGGGTATCAATATCTTCTTTACAATTGAAATGATGACAAAGATTATCAGTTTGGGTTTCTTCGTTGATGATGGTTCATATCTGAGAGAATCTTGGAACATTTTGGATTTCATCATTGTCATTGCTTCCTTACTCGACATGTCTGTTTCTTCCATCAATCTTGGGTTCATCAAAATTTTGAGACTTTTGAGAACATTGAGACCATTAAGATTTGTGACACACAATCCAAGTATGAGATTAATTGTGACAGCTTTACTTGAATCAAAAACCGCTATTTTCAACGTTTTAATCGTTATTACCATGATTTGGTTGATGTTTGCAATTTTAGCAGTGAATATTGTGGGAGATAAATTGGGATATTGCAGTGGTTTCGCAGAAGATGAATCATATTATGGAGTGAGCGAGACACAGTGTATAGCGCTAGGACCAGGATATTCATGGACGACACCACATGTCAACTATGATAATGTGTTTTGGGCGATGTTATCGTTGTTTGTGATGAGTACACAAGAGAACTGGCCAACCTTGATGAAAGCGATGGCAGATGCAAATGATGCATCATCAGGACCAATAGAAAATCATACAAGGCTTTTTGCTTATGGATACTTTATTGTGTATATTTTTGTGGGGTCCTTCTTTTTGATCAATCTTTTCATTGGTGTGATTTTCTTGGAGTTTACGAGGGCAGAAAAGAGAGAAAACAAGGTGCAGCGTTTCTTGACTCCTCAACAGCAAAGATGGATTGTCATGCAGAAGTTGGTGTTGTCAATCAAAGCTGATGTGTCTAATGTGGAGCCTGATAAACCCTGGATGAAGAAGATTTTTAGAGTAATCAATCACACATACTTTGATATCTTTATTATGGTTGTCATCATCCTCAACATTTTGAGTATGGCGCTGACTTTTGATGATTCTTCAGATGGATATTCAAATTTCCTGCAATATGTCAATTATGCTTTTTCAGGGATTTTCATGGTGGAGCTTGTTCTGAAGCATCTGGGCCTTGGATTCAGAAGATACTGGAGAAATAGTTGGAACAAGTTTGATGCTTTTGTGGTGGCAGCCTCAATTTTGGATATTGTGATGGATGCCATGGAGCAAAGTTTCCTTAGTTTTATCAGAGTCGGACCTCAATTGGCAAGAGTTTTCAGAGTCCTCAGAGTTACTAGATTGTTTAAGCTCGTGAAATCTTTCCAAGGTCTCCAAAAAATTATCAACACATTGATTTTCTCTTTGCCTTCATTGCTGAACGTTGGAGCTCTTTCATTCTTGGTCTACTTTATCTACTCTATATTGGGTTGCTTCCTGTTTGGCACGATTCAAACTGGACAAATTATTGATGATGAGGTGCACTTCCGTAATGCTGCTGCAGCTTTTGTGACATTATTCAGATCTTCTACGGGCGAAAATTGGTACGTCATCATGTTTGATACGTTGTACCCTGGGACTTGTACTGCTGGAAATTCCTCTTGTGGAACACGTAAGTCTTTTTGGAATCTTTAATATAATTTTTTTTAGCTGCTGCTGTTCCTTTCTGGATTACATTTATCGTGATTTGTCAATATATTTTCTTGAATTTGTTTATTTTGGTGCTTCTCCAGCAATTCGAAGAATACCACTTGAATCCTGATAATCCAGTCAACAAGTTCAGAGAAACTTTGGACATTGTGTTTATTCCTCACTGGGAAAAGTACGCTCTGAGACACGGAGGAACCCATATCCATGAAGATCAACTCTTTGATTTCTTCTTGACTTTGAGTACTCCTCTCGGGTTCAAAAATTCGGGAACCACCAAAAAAGAAGTCGCGATCCAAATCATGCACATGAACATCCCACCGTAATGGAACCTTTTGGAAATTAATTATTTAACAAAAATATAGAGATGCTTATGGAATGCTGTTTTATAATGATGTGATTCATGCTGCGTTCAAGAGAGGCTTTAACAATGAACCAATTTCAGATTTCACACAATTCCAATATTTGCTAAAAGAAGAAACTAAAACTCGTAACAAGCTCGAAACTATCAAGAAAAAGGTTTTATTATTTGAGAATTTTTTATCTAATATTTCATCACCTAGACAATGAGTTTGAATTTAAAGACTGGCCACTTATTTAACCAACCTCAAAAGACACAAAGAAAGATAGTTGGTGCAAATCCTATTCCAAGAATTCTGTTTATGGGTATGACGATGAAATGCTGGCTCAATTATGCCATTCGAACAAGTGAAAAGATGAAAGCTGCCAAGGCAAACGGCATGGAATATGTTTACTCTGACAGTGATCCTGACGACTATACTGATGAAGAAAGCGAGCATTCAGGAGATGAGTCATATGAAGACAGCGAAGATTACACTGAATCTCAATATGATGATGAAGGGGAAGAGGATCAACAAGAGGAAGACAGCAAGCTTATTAAGGAAGAAGACGAGGATGCTGTTTCTTCTCAAGGTGGTGGATCGAATAACAATATTACTGAGCAACAACATCTTATTCAAGAAGAAAAGCCTGCAAAAAAATCTTCAGCAGATAATATCTTTAAATATGACTCTGATGAAGAAAAAGCTTCATTATTTGATCCAAATGACCCCAGCCCGCTTTACAATCAGAATGATCCACTAACAGCAAAGAACAAGTTTAAAGTGAGATCTCCCAAAAATGGAACTCAACTAACTGTCACCTCTCGCTCAAGGTTGTCCCAATTAGATGCAAGCCGAAAATCTCTTTCAAAGCCGGCTGCCACTCCAAACATTGTAAAGACCAGTGTTGAAGGAGATGTACAAGAGATGATCCCAAAAAGTGTGTATAGTTTCGCTGACCATGAAAAACTAGCACAGTCTAAGAATAGTCTCGAAGATCCTCACGAGAAAAAATAGTAGGACCGGACTTTGATTTTTTCAGATCTTGACTTATTGATCTCTGTATAATTTGAGTATGAATATATACATAAGATGGACTGCGCAAATGTATATATTGACATTGATATAGCGACTCCCACCTTAATTTTTTTTAACATGGACAAGGAGGAGGAGAAAATAATTCGTTTGACCACTTTATGATTTTATTATATTTCAAAAAACTTTCTTTCTACATATTTATGATTTGATGTTTCACTCAACTTGACAAAAATAAATATTAAAATATTTTGGAGGGGAGATTAAGATCAGTTTGGACTTGCTGTATTTCCCATTGTTGGAGTTTTTCTTCTGCTTGTAATGCGAGAGTTTCATTTCGTTCACTATTTCTCTGAATTCTCAAAACCTTTTTGAGATATTTTTGAGCTTCTTGGATATCTCTAAATCGAATGATCAGTTTTGCAATATTCAGATAGCAATTCATGAGTCTTGGCTGTCTTTGCTCTAGATGCATATTTGAAATTTTCACCGCCTGAGTATAATACTTGATTCCTTTACTAACATCTTGGAATGAATTCAAGAATGCCAAGTGCTCATAAATACTCACCAATGAAGGATGTGTTGGCCCAAATCCTTTTTGGCACAGATTCAGAGCGCGTTCGTAGTTTTGCTGAGCAGTATAATAATGTGCAGTCATTAAATGAGCAAAACCAAGAGCTTTATACATTGTGCAAAGTTCGATAAAATCTGGTCCAAAAATTTCGATTTGTATCTTGAGAGCTTTTTCGACATTTTCTGTACCTTTTTGAACTTGTTTACTATTAAGCTGAGCTAAGCCGAGACTGCTTAGTGCAATAGCAGTCAAAGGATGTTTTTCTCCAAAGATCTTTTCAAAAATCTCTTTAGTCATGATATAATTTTTTATCGCCTCAGGAAAGTCTTTTTGTGACAGAAATATACTTGCTAATGCCATATAAGATCTACCAGTGTCAACGTGTAACTCTCCAAAGATAGCTGATCGAATTTCTAGAGATTTTTGTGCATTCTTGAGAGCTTGTTCATAATTTCCTTTGTTTTCTTGTAGGGTAGCTAATAAATTGTAAACAGCAGCCACTGAAGGGTGTTGCTCTGTAAAATAGTTCAAATCAATGCGAAGGATATCATTAGCCAATTCGAGGGCTTTGTCGTATTGTCCCTTTTTATTGAGAACAAGTGCAATTTCGAAATAAATTTTGGCAACTTCTGGGTGTTCAAGATTGAAAATTTGTTTTTGTCTTTCAGCTGCTTCATTGTAGTATGCAAGTGCATCTTCATATTGGCCTTTACTTGAATAGACAGACCCAATATTACACAAAGAATCCGCAATATCAACATGTTTTTCATGATAGATTTTCTTTCTAATTGTGAGTGCCTTATTGAAATACTTCAAGGCATCATCAAATTTTCCTTGTATTTTATGGAGTAAGCCCATATTGTGAAGGACTTTGGCAATGACTGATCCTGATTCTTCAGTGAGAAGTTCATCTATTTCTTGGTTTGGATCAAAATTGAGTGTTTCAAAAGCTCTATTATAGTATTCCAAAGCTTGACTGTAATCACCCTTGCGATAAAATATTCCTCCAATATGTGAATAAGATGCAGAAATTAGAAAATGTTCTTCTGGAGTTGACGATTGTTTTCTAATATTTAGAGCCTTATCATACCAGTGAAAAGCTTGATCATATTGAGCTTTCTTGGAGTAAAACTTGCCAATTTGGTCCATACATGAAGCCACTTCGTTCGAATTTTCACCCAATATTTTGATTCGAAGCTTCAAACTTTCTTGTTGAGAGATAAAAGCTTCTTCATATTTTGCCAAAGCGAAAAGAGCAAGACCAATCTGATAATGAGATAATGCTATTGACAATTCATCGGGAGAATTAAGAGGTTCTTGTTTCTTCAATTGAAGACTATTTTGACCACATTCTAAAGCTTCTACAAATCTATTCTCTCGAAGCAGTAAAGCTGCTTTGTCGTCATAATTTTCATGATCATGATGAGGCTGATCACCATCTCGTTCTTCTATCTGCATCTTTGTAGATGGGATGGGATGGGGAAAGATTTTTTTGATGTCAGAAAAAGTATAAATTAATTAGTTGATTTTCTCAATTTTATTTTGATAGATCAGAAAGATGTCTATGGATTCATAATTTTGGGATATCTATTCTGGGGATATTTATGAAACTGGATTTTTAAAGAAAGAAAAAAATCTTTATAAAACAACTCTATCAGTTCAGAAGAGCTTCGAATTTGTTGTATCTCCAGAGATTCATGTCAAAAAAAAAATTTTCCGAGAGTTTTTTTTGACTGGATAAATAATGAATATTGATTTTTTTTTCATGAAAGCTTTATGTTTTCGAATTTTATGATTATCAAAATCAAAGCAAAAAAAGTTTACACTAAACGGTAAATTTCCGGGTAATTTAGTTAAACACGAATCTTGAGTCAGAATTAGTTTATTTTGTAGTTAAAGCGTTACAGGAAATAAACTTTGGGAGTTGAGATTGGACACATAAACTGTTTTTAAAAATTCTTTTTCGGAACGAGGAAACAAGAATATTTGACATCATTAAGTGTTAATTTAATAAGTCACATTTATTTATTAATTTACTCCTATTGAGACATCGATAATAATGTATTCGCCAATATAAACAAACAAAGAAATAGAATGAATCAAGCTCGGCAAAGTGAGATACAGCAACAACAACAAAAATTTTTTTGTGATAATTTAATTTTACATTTAAAAGATACGAAAAATATAATATAAAAATACCTTTACTTGTATTTACATTTGATTTTCCATTTAGTGACCACTTTTAGACAGACGTTTACATTTGAGTGAGAGATCCAAAGAAATGCTGGTTATTATTATTTAATTTCAAAGGGCTTCCTCCAAAAAACAAAGGAGACATTTTTTCTCCTTCGTATTGGTTTTGGGTTCCAGAAAACCCAAACCCACCATAAGCTGGTTCTTGATTATACATATTATTCGGCATCATATTTTGGAATTCAGAGCCTTGTCTACCTTGGAAATCGTAATTGTCTTTATTATTAAAGAACTTTTGAGGGCTCTTTTTATATTGATTTGGTGACAATCTGTCATAAGAAATAATATCAGCAGGATCACTAGGGACAAAGAAATTATCTCCATGATGAACAGGAGCATGAGTGTGGAATTGGCCATGTTGATCAACATGAGGGAAATCAGAAACAAAGTCAAAAGAAAGAGACTGCATAAAGTCATTGATGTCTTGGGGCTTGTGTTGTTCGTTCACAGAAGGCATAGTTTCTGGAGTTTGGTATTGAGCGAATTGCGAAGGGACATATGGGCTGGAGACGCCTTCTGTTTCTTTCATCTTACTAGAAACAGGGGTATTTGCTCCTTCAGAGTTAAAGTCAGAATTGGCTCCATTATTTAGCATTCTCTTGGAGATGTGCGAGTAGAATCTATTTTTGACTTGTCCTTCAGTTCTTCCAGGGAGGAGAGTGGCGATTTTGCTCCATTTTCTACCATGTTCATGGAAATAGGCAATGAGTTGGTTGTCTTCTTCTTTAGTCCACTCATCAATCTTGATATCAGGTCTGAGCTTGTTGAGATAACGATCTCTGATTTGTTTTCCAGAACGACCTTCCATCATAGAGGCAATTAAAGCCCAACTTTGGCCATGTTTGCTAACAAGCTCAATGACCTTTTCATCCTCATGAGCTTGCCAAGGTTGTCTTTTAGTGCCTTTATTTCTGGCTTCCTCCTTGAATCTACTCTCTTTATATACAACTCCTGCCTTTCCTTTCATGATTTTTTTTGAATCTCTACTGACGGTTGATGCAGATGATTTTTCTTCATCATCCCTCTCAAATCTTCCGTACCTTTGTAATTCTATCAGAGAGTTAATGGGGGAATATATCATAGGTTCTTAGTACCTTCGAAATCAATGGGCTCTTGTGTGAAGAATTCATCAGCATTCACCCTTTGATTGTTGTCAATATTCTCTGGAGTAGGGAAGTATTTGACGGACTCTCCAACAGAAGGAAGATCATCAAGATCAAGGCAATCAAATTCAGAAGCAAGACTTCTTGTTTCAACTCGCAACCCTCTGTTACTGCAATCTTCAAAATCTATAGAACGAACTGGATTTGATTTAACAGAGAGATAACTGGTGCGAAGATGATTTAAAGAATGAGGAGCAGAATCAGATTCGGCTCTACAAGGGCTATTGCCTTGTCGAGGACTATGGAAGCTGATGTTATAGGTGATTGCTCCTTCCTTATTGGCGCTTCTTCTAATCATATTTAACAAATCGAACGAAAGTATACTGACAATTAAAAGTTTATAAAAGCGGAGTGCTTAAATTACCTATTTCAACCCCTATGATTATTTTAAGAACAAAAAGGTTTATGTTCTGTTCTCATGGGGTGAGGGTAATTTAAAAGAATTTTCTTTGATGTTAATGAAGGAGATCACACATGAAGTTTTTGTTGATTTTTTTAGATAAAAAGAAAGGTGAGAAATTGTAAAAATTTGCATTGAATTGAGTTGAAAACTTTGTTTGTTAACTCCATATGGGATGAGATAGTTGTTTAGTTTTATACTTTCATCAAAATTGCATGCCCAACGCCAATTTCCTTCAAATTAAGATTTTCAAGGTCTTTGATGTTGAGTTTCTCCATAGTGACTTCAGAGAGAAAATTTCAAATTTAAATCAAAATACTCTATTCAAAAATCGTTTTAGAAGGAGGGGAATTTTCTTCAACTAGAATTATCTCAAAATGAACTGAACACTTGATCAAATCAAAATTGAATGAGGCGGCTATTAAATTACAAGGTCTTAAAGCGCCACCAGGTCACTTTTTTTTTCCAAAATAAATATGCAAATAAGTGAATATAACTAAATCAAGAAAATTAACTTCTATAATGTCAAGATGAAATAATACATTTATTGACCTTCAAATTGACTTTTTGAGGCAAATCACGGAACTTTACTTTTTTGAAATATAAAAACTCTTTGAGAAAAAAATTCAGATCATCCCAATGGGAGGATCAGTAACAAGCTTTTGTTTCTCAGAAAGTCTACAATCTGAAGATATTATTTTTCCTGAACGATAGATAATCTTTCTAACAGTTATTTTCTAACAAATACTGTTTTTGAAAACATTAGAATTTTTTCAAAACAAGAGGTTGGCAAAATTGAAGAATAAGGAAAGCCACTCACATGAAGTCTCAAATTCTTTTTTCCTTGCCATATTTCCTCAAAGTCGAATACCAAGTTGGCTAAATGATTACCTGTTTGTGGAAAATGAGGTTATCAAGAGTCCATTGAAGATGTACTAAAATTAGAACCTCAAATTTTTACTTGTCAAACTTATTAATTTAGATTAATTAGGCTGGCGCCTTCCATGAAAATATTTTTGATTCTCCTGAAGGACTTTCGACCTTTGTGCGGGAGCCTTAGGAGGTTTCTGAAATATCTAAAAACAGTCATTCCTTGTATGCACTACTGCTTCGAGTAACCATCTACTTGGAACAAAAGTCTTGTTTTCTCATCATACCTTTTAAATAAATTTGATCAAGTTGATCAAATCAAAGCTATATTTTTACTCGTTTAAGAAACACTTTTACCCTTCTATAGGCTTAGATTATGTTGAATAAAATGATTGATAACGACGGAAACAGTGAAGCTTTGCAAAGTATAAAGAGACTGGGAATTTTTCAGGCTGAGAAGAAGTAAATTCTGAATGGATTGAAAAGACGTTGGGTTTCTTTATTTAGTAAAAACATTTAAACAATTTTGGAGGCAGAAAATTTGTAAATGATGGTGCTGGATACATCAAAAAAATTAAGTAGAAACCAAGTTTTGGTTTTTATGTAACTGCCTTTAGAGTTTTATTTCACTATCTAAAAACACGCTTCTGACCTGAAGAAATTAAATCTGACCTTCTTCTGCGGTTGCATTCATTTCGGAATATTTTCTGAGAACATTTGTTTGATCTCAATCGAAGGAAATATTTTGAGAGAATTTGTTGGGAACCTTGGAAAAACAAGAGGATTGAGATTAATTCTGTGAAATATGAGAATTTTTTGTTCTGAATTTTGAGAAAAACTTTTCTTTTCAAAAATTTTTTTGGGAAAGGTTTCTCGTTTCCTTTATTCAGAGCTTTGAAAACTGAAAAATAATTTTTTGCTCGAACTTGAAAAAACTCAGAATGAAAATCAACTTATTTTTTTTGGAAAAAAACTTTTGTGAATTTAAAAAAAAAAAAATTTTAATTCTAAAAACTCTAAAATCTCTTTTTGATGAATGGAGAGGAGTGTGATGACGACTTTGGATAAAAATTCTCCCAAAAATAATCAAAAAAATTTTCCCCTTTATAATTGAGAGATTTTTCTGATTTTTCGATATCAAAAAAAAAAATAAAAGAAAAGAAAGAAATTAAAGTTACTTTATCTCAATATTATAAAATTATTGGTAAAAAAACTCAGATCATGAAATGCCCCTTAACCGCTTGTGATGCTTTTATTTATATCATCTATGGATATTTGAGTCTTGATGTGCTCCTCAATTGGGGTTCATATGAGAAATGCTATGCTCCAACTCAAGTCTTTTTATTGCTCACATACGTTTGCATTATGTCTCATAAAACAATAATCTCATTCCAAGGAGCCCCAGACATTCCAAGAATCGGAAAAAAGATTGCAAATATTTTGTTTTATTGTGTGATGACTCCAGGCTTCATTACTTTAACGATAATAGGGATAGTTTGGCAGGTCCAAAATAACAAATATACTGCAAATTGTATTCCCAAAGAAAGAGTCCCTGGAGTGGTTTGGTGGTGGATAATGCTGCTTTGTATCTTTGATATAATGCTTATAATTGTTGCAATCGCAAAGATCAGAGATTGGTGGAGAGTCTTTGTCTTTAGAAGAAGAGTTAGAAGATTAGTGAGTGAGATGGACGGCATGGACGACCAAGTCTTGAACCAAATTTTGTTATCAATGAGTCAGGAAGAGGGTACGCTGAATAATAAGGTGGGTTTATCGTTGGATGATATTGAAAAGATTCCACAAAAGTCATATAGTGAAAATATTTTGGGAATATTGCATTTTCAGCATAAGTCTTGTCCAATTTGCTATGAAGATTTTATGAAAGGACAGAGTATAATTGCACTTCCTCAATGTGAGCATGTGTATCATTCAAGCTGTATCAATTCTTGGTTGCTGAAAAGCCCTTTATGCCCAATCTGCCGAGCAAATGTCAGGAATAATCTCTACAGTAAAATATTAAAACCCTCCTCACAAGTTAGCCATTATGAACCTGTCGAAAATATTGTGTAAAAAAGAGATTCAGTCGAAGAAAATTATTTTCGAAATTGATCAGTGTTTTTGTGTTGGAAACATGAACGAGATTTTCTTTTTTTGAAGAGTTAATTTTATTTATTCGTTTGTTACTTTATCTAGATATTGTTATTGACTTGAGTTTTCGCTTTGAAGATGCTTCTGAATATTCTTCCTTTGTAGATCATCAGACGAAAATATTCAGATTTGAATTTCTGTTGCTGAGGAATGATAGTTCAAAAAGTCCGGAACTTCTTTTTCAAAGAAATAATCACGGAGATTTCAATTATAGAATTCTCAGAAAATTTTTTGGTATCTCCAAAGAATATTGGCGATCAGAGAACCTTGCTTACCTGCTTTCCCAGGCTTGCCTAGTTTCTCTCATACCCAGAAATTTATTCAAAAACCAAATTTCTGGATCTAAAAGCAAGAGGTGAAAGCTCACAGAATTCCTCTAAATAAAAGAAATTTTTTTTGAAAACGAATTCTCGAAGCAAGAGTTGCAGGAGCACAAACTAATCATTTTTTTTTTAGAGTAAATTTTTTTTTTCAAAAATAAATTCAAACAAAAATTTGTCATTTTTTTTTCTTTTGGATTTTTCAATTCTGCCTTGAAAATTTGCATTTTTTGAGAGGATTTGAGATGAAAAATTCAAACTATACTTTTCCCCTACCAAGCAAAACTTTCAAAACCTACAGATAATTTTTCTTTCCGAGCACAATAAAATAATCAAAACCGATACAGACTTACGAGCTTCTTTGGGTTAAAGTAACTTTGTAAAAGGATCCAAGTCTAGGAGTTGAGTTTTTGAAAAAGTTTTAAATAATAGATTTGGACTGATAAATAAAAGTCCAACTGAATATTCAAGAAGAAAAAAATTCACACAGAAAAAATCTGATTTAACTGAAACTGACCAGAAGATCTTCAAAATACGATTCCCTTCCCTTTGAATAATTTTTTGAGGAAAGTTATCGAAAACTATAATTTTGGTTGTTGCATAATAAATTAATTTCGAGAATTTCTTTTTAAAAATTTAAATGAACTTCTTCGTAAAAGAGAGGATTCAATCTTCAATTGCTTCGCTTTGTCTCTAATCTCCAAAACATTTTGTCGATACCCTTCTCCCTGAAGATAAATTTAACACTTAACCCCCCATTTAATTTCTTGATCGGGACACATTTCTAAAATTATTTGGTGTTGACTTAATCTAAACTTAAAAATTTTGAGGTTTTCAGGACACTATCCTGATATTTTTCTCTGTATCTGAATTCCCTTGACGAGGCCTTTTTCTAGATAGAGTGTTCTTTTACTGATACATTTTCATCATAAAAATTTTTAAGTTCGAATAAATCACTCAAGAAGAGAGCGAAACCTGTTGAAGAATTGAAAATATAAATTTGGCTTTCAGGTAATTCAAGTTAATATAAATTTCAATGATTCTATTGACCAGAATAAGTATCTAACAAGACTTTACTGTTGACTAATCTGTATTTATTCCTAAGTTTCATATTCTCTATAATTATTAATTTAATACGTCATAATTTCCATCATGGAGAACAACTATACTCCAAATCAAGATCGTCAAGATCCCAGAGCTCATGAGCCAAATAAGAAACAAGAACCAAAGGAAACATTTAAGAAGCTTGAAGCTGAAGCTGAGGCAGTTCCTTTTAAACAGCTACTGCGATATGCTACTCCAAAGGACAAGTTTTTGATGATAGTGGGAGGCATAGCTGCCGCTGCGAATGGAGCTGCTCTTCCGGCATTTTCAATTCTTTTTGGCAATGTGAGTGACAAGCTAGTTCCAGGGAGTTCTGACTCGGACCTTTTGAGAACGATTGGTATTATTTCTGTAGAGTTTCTTGCTTTGGGAATAGCAAGTTTTATTTTATCATACATTTCGTTTGCTACATGGATGGTTTCTAGTGAGAGACAATCAATAGAAATTCGAAAGCAATATTTTAAATCCCTGCTGAGCCAAGAAATTGCATTCTTTGATAGTATAAATCCAAATGAGATTTCAAGTAAGATTGCTGAAGAGTGTTTTCAAATTCAAGGGGGCATTGGAGAGAAAGTAGCGACATTTATTTATTCAATAGCAATGCTTTTATCAGGTTTCGTAATTGGGTATATTTTTGGTTGGCAACTAGCCCTTGTTTTGACAGCTGTGACCCCTCTTCTCGCAATTTCTGGAACGTTATTTGTCTATTCGATCCAGAAACAAACAACAGTTACAGCGAAAAGTTACGCAGAAGCAGGAGCTATATCAGAAGAAGCATTAAATGGAATTAAGACTGTGGTTTCTTTAAGTGGCCAAGAGAAGGAACTAGGAAGATATCAGAAGGCACTAGAAAAACATAAAAAAACGACAATAACATTCGCAGCCTTTTCTGGAATTGCAATGGGATTCGTTTGGTTTTCATGCTTTGGCATGTACGCTTTGGGTTTTTGGTATGGATCTAAGTTGATTCACGATGGAACTACCAATGCCATTCGAGGTCGTCCTTATCAAGGAGGAGACGTTTTGATTGTCTTCTTCAGTATCATGTTTGCCGGTTTCTCTCTTTCACAAGCCAGTCCTGC